>Ga0209208_10003842_pt1 | contig 21480 bp, 9 predicted proteins | sample S1TSphfallax_3_FD_187694 | JGI IMG/M metagenome (GOLD analysis project Ga0209208, IMG submission 187694) | Host-associated microbial communities from peat moss isolated from Minnesota, USA - S1T2_Fd - Sphagnum fallax MG (SPAdes) (version 2) | ecosystem: Host-associated > Plants > Peat moss >...
GTTTCACCATACTTCCACATTGTCTTTGAAGCTCTTGCAAGGCTCAGTATGTTTGAACTTTGCTGGTCTCTCATGAAAATCTGAACTTCTAATGGCTGATGAGTAGGTTCGCCCAGTGATGGTGACTGGTGACAATGCCCAGTGTGGCCACTACATTGCAAAGAAGTGTGCGATGCTTGAGCCACATGTGCAGGTGCTACTTGGTGATGTTGATAAACAGGGCAGGTATGTAACTAATTAATACTACCCACAATCCCAAAAGACTATGATGCTGTAGTCATAGTCTGGATGAACCAAACAGTATGGTTCTGTAGAATGGATGCAATAGTTTTTAAGTTTTGAAAGTGCCTCTCCTGTAACATGCTGAAAATGAACTCCTGGTGTGATCTCAGTGTGAGTTGGGTGCCAATGAGCATGGAGGATGAGAGCCAAATCCATGCTATGAGTACTGATGAACTCTTGAGGTACCATAGAAAGGACCTTGAAGGTGGGGTTCAAGAGTTGGCAGTTACTGGCAAAGCTTTTGCCATTCTGAGAAGATCAGAGGTGATGGACAAGCTGTTGTACTTCACTCGTATCTATGCACGCTTCACCCCTGCTGACAAGGTAACTTGAGCCTTGGAAATGCACCTAGCCATCTTTGATAAGCCATCAATTTGAATCTCAGTTTCTCTCCTTATACCAAAACTGAATAGTGAGGAGTTTCAATGATTGTTGATTTCTTTGATGTGGAATGTATCTTTCACATTTCTCAAGCTTTCCTTGCCTAGTTGGACCTACAGAATGGATGCAGTGCTGGCTACCAATGCTGTACAAGTAAAACAATTCCTTGGTAATACATACAGGTGTTAGTTGCAAACTTGCACCGGGATCATGGTCTAGTTGTTGGCATGTGTGGAGATGGAGGCAATGACTGTGGTGCACTTCGGGCAGCACATGTTGGAATTGCCTTGAGTGATACTGAAGCATCTGTGGTTTCTCCATTCACTTCTCAGGACAAATCAGTAAGGATTACCATATCACTGAAAGTCAGAGAGAAGGAAAGAAAAAGGAATTTCCATTTCTGGGGATAGCACAAATGAGTTTGTTTCAGAGAACTGTAGCTCTTTTTATGATTGAGCTCATCATATACTTGTATCCACTCTGTTGAGGAATGATTTAAAACAATATGATAGGATCTGAACTGAAGTTGCCATCTCAGGTTACATCAGTGATGGACTTGTTAAGGGAAGGGCGAGCTGCATTGCATACATCATTTGCATGCTACAAATTTCTCATTATGTATGGCCTGATGTTCTCCATTCTCAAGCTCTGTTGTTACTGGTAAGTTTCTTGACCCAGGCGATCAGCTCATAGGATAACCAGACGAGCAAATTAGCCATTGATGTTTGCTTGTGGAGAGCTGCATACAGATGTTCATGTCCTGCTCTTACTGTCTTCACCTCTCTGATACATGCATTTCAATGGAAACTATCAAATGCAGGTATGGAATCATCCTCTCACAGATGGACTACATTTTCATTGATGGAGTTGCTGTTTTGATTCTGGGCTATGCCATGACCTTATCCTACCCTGAGGACAAACTTGGCAAGGTGTGAAGTTTGAACCCTCTGTTACTATCCTGAATTGACATCTCATGTGTAATTCAAGGTCCTTGTGTTGGGAAGGAGCTGATCTGCAAGGCCTACCTAAGAATTGCCATACAAACCCTCACTCTGTTTCTTTCTGAAGCAAGCTCCATGCCAATGCATTTGTCTTTATGGCAGTCAGTGCCACTGAACATCTTGTGATTGTTTTGATTATTCTGCATAAAGTAGATTCCTTCTGGCTGCTGTCTCTTTTGGAAGGTTAAGAGATCAAAGATGTTTCCCAACTTAGTGTGTTCTTCTGAGAGCAACTTCCCAAAAACAATGGCTGGCCTTAGCATGGGTTTGGGTGATGGTGGTGGTGTGCAGGTTCGCCCCACATCAAGTCTACTGGGGCCATTGAACGTGGCATCTGTTGTGGGGGTATGGGGCATAAATTTAGTGTTTCTTGTTGGAGCTCTGTGCTTCATGCATACACAGACAGGCTATGTTAAGTGGCCTGCAAGGTATGGAGCTTTCACATTGAAGTAATGTCACAGCAATTCAACCAGTTTTGCTGAAGGGATATTTCTACAGGGAGGAAATAACTAAGTTTTTTTCTGTTGGTAGACTAACCTGCTTTTAGAAAACAGAATTGTTGATTGGGAGTCACTCCGCTGTAATTAGATGATCACAACCATTTTCAAATTACATAATATTCAGTTTGTGTGTTTCAAATTTGTGGATGCAGCTACTCACATGGTGCAAGCTGGTGGACACTAGATGACAATTGGGAATCCACTGTCATCTTCTTTGTTATGTACTTTCAATTCATCACATCAGCATTTGTCTACACTTTTGGATCAGTGTTCAGGAAGAGCGTCTTCCTGAACTGGGTCCTCGTGGTAAACATCCTGCATGAGATATCCCACTCCAGTTTGTGAGACAAATACAGGCTGGCAATTGGTTAAAGATGTTTTCCTTTCAAACCTCTATCACCAGAGATCCTACCCTAGCCTTGTGATCATTGACCCCATGCCCCATTTGACTGAAGCAAGTGGAGTTTGATGAAGAGCATTGATAGGAGGGGATCCAACAGAATGGTGACCACTACCTTTATTGAGGGCTCACTCCAGTAGTAGTACTTACACTGATACAATAGATTTATTTGACACTTCCTGTGAAAAGCTCTTCAATGCACTTGTGATTTATGCAAAGTTACACCCCACCAAAGCTTGCTTTAGGCTCAGCCTCAGGACTTGTACTAGTTAAATATAATGTGCAGGGACTGCTTGCCATGAAAACATTCAAAAGTAGTGTATGCTATTTGTTGCAGGTTTCGTATGGGGGACTGTTATTGTTCATGTCAGTTATTTTGCTTCTACCAGCAAATGCCTTCACAAGCTTGTGGCATGTTGCTAGCGAACAATTCAATCGACCTAACCCATCATCTCCTGTCTGGATTGAATACCAGGTCAGAAATCTGTGTTTCTCTTATTCCATTTGAAGATTACTTTTATGAACTGCAAGATTTGTTTCCAGAAGAAACATAGTTCACTGAAATCTCAAAAATCCTATTTTTGAAATTTCTGTCTTCAATATGACAAAAATAAGGAAACATGTGTAATGTTGCATAAAGTGAAAGCTTTTTGTCCTGGCTTCTTCTTGGAGGTGTAATGTAATCACATTACTCAGAATTAATTTTAAACATGAAATATAGAGACTTCCAGAGATGATGCTGACCTGTGATTCTGCTTGCAAATAAATTCCATGGTTCGTTTCAACATCTGATCACAGCAATTGAGATCACTGACATGGAGGGCCTACAACACTCATGAAAAGCTTGGCACTCATTATAGATGCCTGTGACTTAGGAAGTGCTGTCACAGATAATATTCTGATGCTTGTGTGGCAACAGGAACATGGTGGTAAACCATCCCCAGCCATGTCCTTGAGCTTTCGTCTCAGTATGTGGTGGCTGATTCTTGGAAACCTTGCAGTCATCATATTTTGGCAAAAGGTACATTCTTTCACTTGCATTGTGTACATTGTGCTTAAAAAGATTTATGGTTCTTTCATCTTAACTTCATGGTCTATCTATGGTGTGCAAGTAGCTCTTCCTCAAAGTAGTAGTGTGGCTTATACAGGACTGTTTTCATTGTCATTGTGCCATCAAAAGTAATGACTGAGGTACTGATGAGACATGCATGCCGTGTGACTTGTAGATCTATCAGTAGCTAGCTTATCCTGGCATAAATCAGGACCCTAAAATAGCTTGACCTGCTCTTGTAACTGAACATTATGAAGAGTGGCAGCTGCACATCATAAGCAGCTGTCTCATGTATCTAGTTTGGAGTCTGCAAATATGGCCTCCCTCAATTAAGACACTTTCACCTCAGATTCCTAATTCAGAATTTGTCTCGTTATAGGAAGATCAAGACATTGTGTAAAGGCAGCTTTCAGTTCTAGGTTTGAAATCAGCTTCAGATAGTGAGCTCAATTCTAGCCCTTGAGCCAGAGTTTAGTTGAGTGCTTCAAGCAGAAGCAATCTACACCCTGCACATGATTGTTAAGTCAGGTGGAGGTGAAAAGGATTCACAGGTAAAGAAGTTAATTGAAAATTCTACTGTCCAGGCTATTGTGCTACATAATATTTGCAGAGCATCAAATCAAACTTATGCTTTTGTGAGTTGGTTGTGTATGAGTTTTTTGCAATCTGGGTTTACCAGTGTAGCTTCATAGATTCTTGGTACCTTGTGTATGACAATCCAATCCCTGTTTACCAAATCGTGTTCATATGAATACAAGTTTGATGACAAGAGTCTCTTGAAACAATTGGCTGGACCTCTGTTAACGTGGTAGCGTGTCAGCTTCCAGAATCTAACAGAGTGAACCATTGACTTCAAAACGTTCCACTTTATTTGTTCACAAGAGTTTACCCGAGATGATATTTCCTTACTAAGAAGATTTTGTGTGACTTTTTCTGCAGGTTGTGGCAGAGGGACCAGTGGCTAAAGCATTTGCGTTGAGGTTCCCATCATCCCGACCAAAGTTTCGACTGTAAGCACACCACCATGAATAAGGCAAGATATGCATGTATCACTAGGTCACTGTCCCATTGAAGTAAAACCAAAGGTATACACCCAACTCAACCTCCCAGGAGTTGGATTCACACTATGAAGTTGGGTTCCTGATTTATTTGTTGATACCAGTGAATGGGATTATGTTGTCATCTGTTGTAGGATTACGTTGGTTTTACCTTAAGTCTCTCTACCAGGCTAGTGCTACTACAAGGCTGGTATTGGCCTAGGTCATACCAGTCTGGTTGGATACTTGACACTAACTAGTGTCAATACAGGGCGCATTTGCCTATATATATATATACCAGACCAACACCGGTTTAGACTTTAAACCAGTGTTGTCCAGTTATTAAGTTTTAGACCTAACATTTGGATACCAACATAGCATATTCTTCTTTCTTTCTTTCTTTCTTTTTTGTACAAGGAAAGGATATGTATCCAAACATTTCTGCAATTTACTTGTCGAGATAGTTTACACATTGAATTTTTTTCCCCTTCTGTGATAATTATGGCTGAACTTATTTTCAATTTCAAAGAAATTAGAGAGACATGTACAAAGGTTATGTATATCAAATTTTCCAATTTTGGACGCTTGCAAAAAAAGAAAATTGTAAGTGTACACACTAGCCTCCAAGAGTAAAAGCAACATAGGAACAATTTGAAAATAAGTAGCTTGAAAGTGAATTGAATCCCAATATTTCTTTGAAGAACTCTGGTCAATAATACAAGTTGCCAACCCCAATGACACCCCCACATAAATCCACCCAATAACCATCAACTTGCAACTATTCAAAATCATATGTTTCTTATATTAAATCATAGTTGTCTTCAACCAAAGGATTCAGCTTTCATGGAGTCTTTTTCAAACTTATATTCAAGCTAATTCTTAACCACTTCAATGATTCAATCCATGTTCTCCGCTTAGAAGCAACATCATCTTAGAGCTATCAACATTGAACACCCATTTAGTTTCTATTTGTGGCCTTGATTTTGCAAGGATTTGTTTGATGTAAGGAAGCCAATAGTCGAAAATTACCTCTCATGGTTGTGCCATCAAGCAAGCGGATCTGTAGATGAGAGAATAGACATCTTAAATTAAGATAATTATGTAGTAACTAGTGCATGTGAAGACTCCTCAATTGATGTTTTGATCGAAACATGTTACTTTTTTCAAGATGATCATATCCACACTTTCAATAATGCAAATTTCATCTTCTTCAAAGATTACCAATACACAAATGCACCTAATCACAAAAGCAAAATCAAAGCACATGCCCATATGGTGAGAATTGTATGATTGTGGCATCTTCAAGCTCCTATCAATATCAAATTTGCTAGCTACACATTACAAATGAACAACCTTAGTCATTCATGCTTAGAAAACAAAAGTCATTACACACATAATGAGCATTGTGTGCCCACCTCTAATGTGAAATGTAGGCTTTTTGTGAAATGCATGAGCATCAAACTTAGAGCTCCATGATTTGCCGTGTGACGAACTTGAAATTCCTTTCAAGTCTAGATTTGCCAATAAAACACAAAAATGTAAAACAACATCAAAAGTTCATGGGAATGATGCAATCACAGCAAGTTACTAAAGCAAAGGCATAACGATCAAAGAACTTCAAAACATAATACCCACCTTCTTTGAGCGGCATAATACAAGAATTAGCCTACAATGATTGCCAAAACTTCAAAACACAATACCCACCTTCTTTGAGCTAGATAATACAATAATCAACCCACAAAACTCAAAAGAATTACAAAACCTAATACTTACCTTGTTTTAAATGCATATTAAAACAATCAGTGCTTAAAGTTTAAGAAAGAACAATTAGTGCTTGAAGGTCACAAAGGAACAAGGGGAAGTTAATGTCAAAGAGAAAATAGCTAAAGGGTGTTGCTAACACACTCTTAGGTTTGTAAAGTGGGATTGGGGCTAAAAAATTCTACTTATTCTTAATTTTGTAATGAAATGCAAGCCCAAGGTGCACTTTTTAATTGCAACAAAAAAGGTGCAAGAGTTCTAGGATAGGACTAAAACAAACTCAACAAGATTAGCCCACAATGAAACCAATATGAAAAAACCAAGAAAGGATGACAATTAATGCAAATTAAAACTATAATGATGCACACATTAGTCATGAGCAACACACATTCACAAAACACATGATGACTTAGACTTGGGGTGGAATCACCAAGTTCTCCCTATAATATACTTTGTAAATTATGGTGGGAACTAAACAATGTAGTTATTTATATGTTTAGCCTAGGCCTACCTACTTAACAACGTTGATAGCAAACTACCTACCCTAGCAACCTACTTAGCTACCTTCTTAACCTCAGCTAGCTAACTCCATAATCTAGTTTAACTACCTAGTTTACCCTAGTTACTTAAGAGCTTAGTTACCTACCTAGTTTACCTACCTAACTTGACTTAGTTTCATTAACCTAATTACCTACTTAGACCACATAATTTACATAACCCACCTAGCTTAACATATAAGGCAAATTGTTACATGAACCTAAAATCTAAGCTTAAAGCTTGAATGTTATATAGGTAAACCTAGAAGTAAACATGGGGACAAATGTAAGTATTCATCTTGATTATGGATGAATGTTTTATTTTATCATTAAATTTTTATCAATGAAATTTTTTTCCCCCTAGTCTTAATTAACTAGAGCTTCTAGAGGGGATACTTAATATAAAATTTGGGATCTATGCGTGTCAAACAACCATTTTGAAAGGGGATAACAGAAAATTTTCCAACCTAATTTTTATCACCTTGTTGTTATCTATTTTTTTAATATATACATACTAAAGCCACCCTATATTAATTATAATTCATTGCTTCAGATTATTACATGCCCTATATTATAATTAAATTGGTTATTTGAATAAAATGTAACTTTTTTAAATAATTAATTTATAATTTCTACCCAAAAAACTAATATATTGCATCCTATATTTTTACTCATGTATTTTTTACTTTTTTTTACTAGTGTCCCCCCTCCCACCGGCTAAAATTTCAAGTGAAACACAAATTAGTTATATATGATATATAACATTTGTTGAATAATATAATGTAAATTCTATTATAAATGTATTTGATGGCTATGGTTTTAAATGTCATTATTTTCAATATGTCTTAACTATATTACTTTTATCATGCTAACACTTACCCCATGGTCATTATTTTAATAAAACAATTATTCATTTTTGTAAATTGATTTTTTAGGCAAATTGATTTAATGTCGTTGACAACAATGGGTTTTGAACGCTTTAGATATATATAAACTACCTATTGTCATTGATGACAACGGGTTTTTGAAATAAAATAAAATTTAATTTCAAATATCCTAATTAATTTCCTTCAAATAACCTACTTATCATAGATGACAATGAAATTATTTATTTTCAAGGTGCTCTAATTTTTCACAAAATACATATATAATGTTGTTGGCAACAATAGGAGGGGTGGTTAACATTCATCCCATGAAGACATGTTTTTAATTTAACATTGTTGATGAAATGATTTTTAAACAAAATTTTAAAAATTATTTCAGTCCCATCATCATATTTTCCCATATAGTCGCATCATCCATCAATATTAAATGACATCCAAGCTTGAAATACTGATATTTGGATTTTTTAAAAAATGGAAATAAATAATTATTTATTTATCTTCCAATCATGGATGAATTTCATTCAATTATTTATTTATTTAATCCAATTCGTAAATTCATTCATCTATGGAGACATTCATCCATGTAGGTGGATTAAAATCACATTAAGCTTTAAACTACGAGCTCAAAGCTCCAAGCTTAGGTTTTATGCTCATGCATAGCCATCCTCCTTAATGCACCCTTAAGTTCTTCCTAAAACTTGGGAAATGAACCCCCAAATGGCAACATTAGAAAAAAGGTGGAAACAAAAATTTGGGGGCACATTCGTTAAATTTCATGCTAGGGAAAAAGGGGTGTGTTAAAAGTTCTAAGATGTGGACTAGAACAAAGTGACATGTTCACAAACACTTCATGAACATTTATTAATATAATGCAAACAATGCAAATGTTTAATGAAAACGAAATGAACTTTGGATCATGGAATTGCCTTGGAGTCATTACATTCACATGGCCTAGACTTGGAAAAAGACCACCACCCACCTCCCTATAATATATTTTGGAACTCTCTATGGGGACTATTTAATGATTAAAATACTCAAAACTCCCAAATGAAGCTCATAACTTCCTTGTATGAACTCCAATTGAGGAGCTTCCAATTACATATATAGTTGTAACCCTCAATGAACTTTTTTCAATGTCATGTCATGTGTTTTCATTGGAGGTCATTTGAAACATGTTTCTTGGGTTTTAATGGTCTACTCCCGACCTTTCTTTTGTCCATAACTCCTAACTCACATTTCCAAATGAAAAATGCAATTTCACTTTCAATATCTATGCTTTGAAAAAAATTGAATGTATAAAGAAATCTTGATTTGAAGGAGATTGGGACTTCTAACTTCCAAAATGGGAATCCATCCCAAAGTCCCAAAAGTGCTTGCCTTTCACTTTCCCAATTTGTTTAGGGTTTTTTCTTGTCTTAACCTTGGTTGAGAGCCCTAGGCTAAGGTTGAAACATAACCCACTTGACCAAGTTACCTATTACCTATCCTAATTACCTAAAATTACCTTCGTTAATTGAGATTACCTACCTAGTTACCTATTTAACATAACTACCTTCAAATCCTAGTTATGTGTTAAGCTACCTACCTACCTTGCCTAGTCACCCCCCTAATCTAGTCTACAAATAATTTGCCTAACCTACATAGTGTTCACTATCTAACCTAGTTAGATACCTAGCCTACCTACATGTAGACTAGCCAAACTACATTGTTTAGTCAAACTACCTAACCTAGCTTACCTACTTAGCTTTGCCTACCTAGTCTAACCCAACTACCTAATGAAATCAACCTAGTCTAACCTAGCTACCTACTTACATGTGGTATAATTATCATTGTACAATTGGCAAAAAATACTAAAGCAATTGCAAAAGCAATTGGGTATTCATCAATCAATAATGGATGAAAAATGTTCATTTTTCTTTTACCTTCCATCCAAGCATATAACAATTACAAATTGTAATTGCATCTTTGATTTAAATCTAGTTTTGTCCCAAACTAGAGACACTTACAACTATGAATACACTTAAAATTGACATAGTTGTAATAGCAAAATTATTTGATTTGGATAATAGTTGCACCAATAATCACAAACATAGGGTTGAAATTGACAAGATTCCTTCTAATGTAAATCCTACTACTTGGTGAGCTCATATTTCTGCATATGGACTTTGATTCAAGATCTTTCAAGCGAAAATATATAGCCCTTGAAAAAAAATCAATATCATATTACACTCCCCAACGTGAACTGATGACCCCTAGATGTCATATGTTTTAGGGGTTGGGTTTTGAATTAAAAGTTTGATTTTTGACCATTCATTTGGCCATTTAACTCATGTTTAAGGTCTCCAAACTAGGAATGTGATTCTATTTTAAATATCTTTTATTCAAGAAATTTTCAAAAGCCTAAAAATGGCCCAATTTGGACAAGGTTTTGATCCCCCAAACCTTGTTCCAAAGTTGCAAAACACCCCAAAACTCTAAATTCTCAAAAGTAGGAATGCACATGGGAATCTTGGGAACTTCCTCTTGCATTCCCACACACTTCCTCTTCACAAGGGGAACGTGGTTGGGTGCCTCCCTTGCCTTAACTTATTCATGAGTGTTTCCCCTTTATCTTGTCATGGTCTTGGTTGTGACCCAAGGTTAAGGTTGCAACAATTGTTATGTTGTTATGCCAAAATTGAAAGGTGCCACTCTACTAAAATGAAAAAACAAAAGAGTGATAGAAATAGAGACATGTGTTCTTGGTTTTAGGTTTTTATAAATGAAATATATATCCAATAGACCTTAAACCTTAACAATCATCTACATATTATATATGCAATGCCCCATTCGACATTTATAGTTAGGACAGTATGTAGGATGGCCTATGAATTATGCTTGTTGTGATGAATATTCAAAAATATGCAAATTCTTAATAAGGTTTAATCCACATTCAATCATTATGCATGTTGATATCTAGACAATTTCATATATTTGGATAACACTAGTTTAAACCACTATTGGGAAGGTACCTTTCTTCACCTATATACCTAGATCATAAAACCCTACAAGGATATATACCTTGGGTAGTCAAAGTTAACTTGTCCCACCTTAATCTAAGGTATAGGTAACAAGGGAGGTTATATTTTAATTGGGTCTTACCCAAAAGTTTAAGCTTTTGTGGGTTACTAAGTTATCTGAATGGCATATTTAAATGAATATGTCTTTATATACTTCAATGTCTTCTACTCAAATTCAAATTTAATATTTCAGAATGAATTATTTTTACTAATTTTTAATTAATACTTAATATTTAATATACTTCATTACCATGAACTAATTAAGTAAACTAAATAATAAACTATTCAAATAATTCAAATAATTTTAGATAAAAAACTTTATTAATGTAGGTGAATAATTATTGAATTTTATTTGAATTCAAATCACCAATTATCAACATAATTAATTATCTAATACTTATTGTTGTAATCAATTATTTGAATCAATCGACTAACTAATTATCTATATTATATTAATTAATTCATATAATCAATCTAGATAATTAATTATCATATATCTAAATCAAATAATTAAATTCCAAATAATTATGTTAGATGATTAATTATTAATTTCAAACTAGTTACAAAATTAAAATTGAATAAAAAGCATGTGGGAATTTTTTTTGGTAGTTACAACTCAATTGCAACTAAGGTGCCACTAAAAGACTTAACTCGTATATTTTGTCTTCAATATCTTATTTCACAAACTATATAAAGGAGGTGTCTCCTTTTGCATTCTCACGTTAAAATACATGTGCCATGTTGGGATGAACTCATAAAATAACCCTAAAAGCAAAACACATAACAAATTTAAAAACTTCTATCACTACTATTTAGTTCACCTATTCTTTTAGTATTTTACTTTCCTACCTACCTAATTGCCTACCTAAATAAATAGGTCCTACTTTTCTACCTACCTAGATATTAAATAAATAGTTAGGTAAGTAGTTGAGTAAGTAGAAAGGTTGGAGTTATATAAACTTACCTAACTATGGCTATGTACCAACCTACCTAGGTACATATATAAATTTGTTTCCAAATTTCAATTAATATGACATGTGGCAACTTTTGATTGTGCCACATGTCATAATCCAAGACCATCCAAAATGAATAATCACGATGGACAATGGATATCAATATTTCAAAAACATAAAAAAAAATCCTCATAGTGCCACATGTTAAATTTTGATGGATGGATGAAAAATGATGTCAACATGACATTATGATTATAGTCATAGGGGATGATAGTAGTTGAAAAGGAATTGTTGCAACAAAGTTGTAATGAGTTGTAATGAGTTGCATTGTATATACAGTGAATTGCAACTCTTGCAACTCTTGTAACTTGTTCGATATCATTCACAATGTATAAATACAGTGAGTTGCAAGTGATCGATGCAACTCAAAAATTGAGTTACAAGGCTAGTTGCAAAACAAACTTTTTTTTCATATTGTTTGTGGAAATCAAACATAATTTTTTCAAAGAAAACCCATGCGTTTGTCCTTTCATTTGTAACTTTGCCAAAAAAAATCTTTGGGGTACCACACAATATGCCATCGCCTCCATGGTAAATTCATGAAATCAAAGTGTGAGAAAAAAGATAAGGCATGTTGCCCTTTCATTCTAGTGTCTTCATTGAATCACTCACTTGTAGTATAAATCCAACACATCAAAATAATCATATTCTTTGCAATTATCCTAGGATATCCGTAAGGTTAAATCATGGTACTTTTACTTTTATGTTAATGATATATTGAAAATGAAAATATTTGTAATTTAGTGGTATGTATAAATCAAAATACCCTTACCTTATTAACATATCTAAAAATTATTACCTTTATTTTGAAGGTAAAATTTGACAAGAATCATGTATATTCATTACCCTACAAGTGAAAACATAGTTAAGGGAACAATTTGGATTATCACATTTGCAATTTAAAAAAATTGTAAATGAACCTAAAATGTAAAATCATATTCCACATTAACATTGTTAATTTTTTAGTTATCCATGTTGCAATAAAATTTATAGTGAATCATATTCAAATTTATGGATGATTTTCTAAGAAAAAAATGAACTCATAATGGACTTTTAAATTAATCACAATCTCAACCATAAAATAAAAATTTGACGTGTGAATTCAAAAAGTATGCCATAGTAGGGTCAATGTTTTTGGAAAAAAAAGAAAACATCAAATGAAGTGTTTAAAAGTAAAGAGCATTAAAACTTTCCTTGTAGATTGTTTTAGTTTTCTAATTTAATATTTCCAAATTAGGTTTTATTAATCTATTTCTCATTGAAAACTGCTTGTTTATACATAGATTTTTTCACCAAGTATATGTTTACACACTTAAAATTAGCCATATTGTTTAATGAAAACGTAAATAAATGTATATTGGATGCATAATTAGATCTTGGAATCTTCTGATGTGGACATCACAATGTGCATTGCAATTTAATATTCAATTTAGTCTAATATTTGAAGCCAAACAAATCATAAAAGAACATTTCCTCAATTGATGTAAATAAGTTCAAATATAAAGATCTACCATAATTCCTACACATTTGTTAATTTGTTTATACATGAGAACAATAATGTGTCACAAAATTGGAGAGTATAAACAAATGTGTACCATAGCACATGTCAAATCTTAGCACCCTCCCACTTGATAGACATCAAAATGACATGACAAATGGAAGTCAAATATTTTCCCAAAAATCACCATAAGTATCGTTGATTTGTTCTAGGTGATTTGTATCAATCCAATCCACTTACAATGATGTGTAATTTTCCCAAATATAACTTTCCAACCTACAAATCAAATACATATTTTTCAATCTCATTTGCATTGTGGTTTTTCATTTGGAAATTGGGTGGTTTATGAATGAATGTTTTGGGTCAATTTATCTATTATTTTTAGTTCATAAAAAAACAAGTCATTCATTTTTGGCCAAGGTGGTAAGCAAGTTGAATGCTCTTAATATGATATAGATTATTTCAAACAACTAAGTTGGCCAACTCACAAGCAATCACATCATCTACCTTGGATGGATAATACATTCGTGGAACATTATATGTAAATTAGTCATCTATCATTTAATAAATGATTTCTTGGGAAGGGACCTAAAACACACATGTATGATAACACATAATTTTATGGAATTTCCAAATATTATTAGTTGAAATTGGAACCTCATCAAAATACCTTGCTTGGAAGAAAGGTCATGATGTCCCATAAATTCATTCATAAAAATTGACACAATTAAAACCTTCCATGTCCAAATACCCTTATTCTTTGAGGGGGAATATTGTGCATACCATCTAGTCGAACATCGATGGAACAACAAGATTATGAACATTGTAGTCGGCACCCCTAAATATAAAAAACATGTTGTCTAGCTTAAAAAAAAACTTATGTGTAATTGTTCAAAAGTCCTTTTTGTGTCCAATACAATGGATTTGTTTTTCATTTTCCATCCTACATTACCCCTATTGTTGTGTAGAAGTTGTTTAAAAGGACATGGAGGCAAAGTGTCCATTAACTTTCACATCCTTACAACATCACCTCGGGATGATGTGATAACGAGTCTTGTCTAAATATCTCCCAATAAATCCAACCATGAAATAATGTACAAAAAATATCTTTATAATTCTTGAAACATTCTAGCAACGTAAGCAATAATTCTATTTACATCTTGATTAGAAGTTGTTTTGAAGATATCATAAATAGTCAAACCTACATCTATATGTCTTTTTATGGATGTCACAAAATTCTGATGCAATTTAGGTGTAATGCATCTTGAGGATTAACCTCTTCTTTTGAACAAGGGTGTTGAATAGTTCCAAATAGACATGGATACATAATCAAGTTACACAAGCTTTTTTTATCAACTTTTTATTTGCAAGCCAAACCTTTGTTTTGCTCATTAAAGGCTTCATAAGTCGGTCCCCCAATTGTAAAAGTTTGTTTCATACCACACAATGAATAAAACACAAGACATTTCAAAGATATCATTATAGGACACTCAAATTGGTTAGCAAACTATCCATAGGAGTGCCAACAAAGCTCAAGGAAAATTTATATTCAAGTTTTGTCATCATTGTTTATAGTGTTTCCTCATGAACTTTCATGTCACTACTAGTAGTAGTTTGGTAATTGCTTCAAGATGTACTAGGATGCCAACTTTGAAATGTTTGGTTGTTTTGTTGTGTGTTGTGAAAAGCACATGTCTACAATCATTAGATGATCATCACTATTGTTGGAAGTTATAGTGTGTATATGTTAAGTGACATTACATATTTGTATGTAACCCAATGTGACATATAATGAAGTTTCAAAGTAGGGAAATGAAGTAGTTTAAAGATTTACCTTTTTGAGGATGCAAAAAGATCAATGCTTATAATTGTCACTTCTTGATTTGACTTTTGAATATGGATTATCTCACATGTAAAGAAATGTGAAGTGAATATGTGAAGTTATTAATATTGTTCATGTGTCTTTGTTTATGGTGCGGTTTGGCAAAGATGCTAGAGCATTGTGTTCATTTGTTTGTTGTGGTTGGAAACATTGAAGGAGATGTCATCAATTTGCAAGAACAATGATGTTGATAATCAAGAGGTGGAAGATAACTAAGGAGATCAAGTGGAATTTTTGTGAAAGTTTGTGAACAAGTGATTTTTATGTTATGTGCCTTCTTGTTTTTTGTAGGTAGTGACAATAACCTCTAGAGCCTTACCTTTCATTATGCTAGGATAGGATAACTTGGCAATATTATGCATTGTTACAAATATGCACATGATATGTATTGTCAAGTAGATATTGGATTAAGTTACAATATGAACATGATGAAAGGGATAGAAAACATTGGGGTTGTTAAGTGAATGAATATTAACGAGCATTGATATTCAAACATGTTAGGGAATTGTTAATGTTTTGTTTTATGGTTGTTGTTGGATTTGAATTTGTAAGAATGAAAGTAGTAAGCATAATATCAAAATTTATATCCATGTATAATGGTTTATATCATTTAAAATGTTGAAATTCTTCAAGGGGTATTGTAATATGTTGATTATGTTTCAATATTGAGTAGACAAGTATCACAAATGCCATATGTTGTTATCAAGGAATGTGTTGGAATAAATGCAATTTGATGGGAGATGTACTTTGCAATAAGAACTATGGGTTGAAAGAATTTGGTGGATGTACAAATTTAATGTATGCACTTTGTTTAGGAATCAAAGAGAGAAGTAAATTAGGGAAGTGATCAAATAACAAATAGTGAAAAAATTAGGAATCATATTTCATATGTTTTGAATAAAAGGTGATGTATAGCCTTGAGATTATGGTCACCATATGTTCATATGCAATAGAAACTTTTTCATATGTAACTATATGTTTTCATAGTTAATCTATTGCATAGACTAGAAATTTGCAAATGTGACAACATTGTCAAACACCATCAAGGTGATATCGTTTTGTTGCAAGTAACAATCGCCATTTTTTTGTGCATTTGCTAGAAAAGAATGTGAATATGTGAAATGTCATTTAATTAATGTACTTGAGGTCCATGTTGTAGGATAAAACAAACTTTTATTTTTGGGCAACACCAATTCCATGTTCATTTTTTATTGATTATAATGTACCACTCATTTCTTGAAACATGATGTTCAAGAAATGAACATGATGTTTTATTAGTCTTGACGTTGATTATTACATCACACCATAATTATTATAACCATGACAAAAGTTTATATTTAGAAACCTTTTGGAAATTATATTGTGCAACAAATTAAAAATATCCTTGTGTTTATTGCAACATACAAAACTCATTGGCCCATTCTAAATTTAAAATATAATACTAAATAATAACATAGTTCATAGTTGAATTTTGTGAATTAGAGCCCAACTTCCAATATGCTAAGAAAGTTTATGTTTAGGTTGACAATGTTTTCAAACATCGTCAATTACCAAGGATGATCAATCATTCTTACGATTGTAAAACCATATAATTATCAAGTATTGACTTTTGATTATTAAGACTCAATTATAATATGTTTGTTTTGAATGTTTGCAAAAACAACAATCAACATTTTTGAAAGAGGTGATTTGTGACAACATGAAAGAGGTGAAACATGTATAAGATAATAAGCATCTTGAAAAATGGAGGTAATTATGAACATTGAATTTCAAAAATCACTACAAAAACATTAAAAAAATATGGCATGTTTTTTTGAAGGAAAGTTAAATGATTTAAAAAGACCTCGAGGGCTTTGACATTGATAATGATAATGTGGACCACCTTAATAATATATGGTTGTTAACAAATTGATCGATACACGCATACACCTAATTGAAAATATGTCCCCAAATGCTTCATGGGTATCACAACAATATCCCTTGGTGGACATTTGAAAGTCAAATACAAGATGATTTTTTTCACACTAAGAATGTGAACTTAATTTGATTATCAATAATCTTACATCATCTTTACAAGAAGCAAGCTAATCAAGAAATTAAAATGATTTATAAGATCATTTGAAACATTTGTCAACGATTTTGTTTGCATGTTGACTTTAATTAATTAATCATTTGAATTCAATTCTGAGTGGAAAAGACACATAAAAGTGGAAGGAAATTGTTCACAAGTTTTATTTATCAATGAATAACAACACATGAAAACTAAACTCAAAAGAAAACTTGTTGGGGGTTGCATGTGGGTCATCAACGATTAGATGAAAAGTACCACAATTTGGTCAATTAAGTACATTTAATAAATATTGCATTGGTTTGGCACAAATGAATATAAGCCGTTTATGAATCATGATGTGAACAATATATTTTGTAGGTTGCATGAATCTTCAACACATGTGGAATGTAAAAAAATACAATGAATTTCTTCTCAAAAGGACTTTAGGCAACCAAATGTATGTAATGATGTCAATAGACTAAAGTTATGCATAGTTGTGGCTTGTAAATCACATCTTGTGTGGGCCTAGAAAAGATCATTGGCCACATATAAAATGATCCTTTAATATTTTCAAAGTATAAAAGATTACTAGTTGCAAATTACAACTAATGGTAAGATGATATTTTCAAATTTTATGGCTTGAATTAGGTCTAGTGACCTTGATCAAATGAAGGCAACAATCAAATGTGGGTTCTTTTTAACCATGAAACAATGGGTTACTTTTCATGGAGACAACTAGATATTTTAGTGATATTCGACTTTGTAAATGACTATAGACAAGCCAACCAAAACTTTTTCTTAAGATCCACACACTTTTCATGTACAAAGATGTTGATGTTGAGAACCCTTTTATATTTGACAACTACTAGGAATGCTACCATTGACAAGTGGTCCAATTGCTCAACATTGATGAAAAAACTAGCATACCTAATTTGTAGCACTAGTTTGTGCTATTGATTTGCAACAATTTACTATGTAGAAGGATGTGGGTTTTAAGTATAAAAAGGTAATCTCTTATTTAATTAACACATGTGATTTGAATCAATTTGTAAATTTGTACATCATATCAATGTACTATGGAATAACAACATAATTCACTTTGGGTCATAGATACCAATGTTGGACTAGTGTTAACTTTTGAACATACCAATCTAATCCCAATATTTGTGATTTTGAAAAGATAACCATCCTAGTATGGTCTTGGTACCAAACACTTTTTAAAAAATTCATATAAACTTGGTATTAATATTGAGTGTAAGTCTAACTCTTGCTTAAGATGACAAGGTATAAACTTTGTATTGGTGAGTAGAAAACATGATATTTGTTGAAAGGAAGTTAGGGGGGTATTTGTAGGATACATAGTAGACCTACTGGTTAAAATAATAACTATTGACTTTGAACTATAGTTTTGGAACATTTTTTATTCATATTTTTTGAACCTTTTCTTGATTGGAACTTTCTGTTTCTTCTAAATGTAGTTTTGAAAATTATGTAGTAATTTAATGGTTTTGGGAATAAAAAATGAGTAGGGATTTGATGATGGAGTTGTACTTTTGTTGTAGAAATTGAATTTTTTAAATATGTGTTTAGTAGGTAAAATATTTATTAGCATTGTGTATTGGGTGAAAGCATATTATAGTGATCCCATTTTAGGCCTTTTTGGGTACAAGATTATAGCATGTATAATATAATTGTTTCCAAAATGTGGTGCCTTTAATTTTGGAGGTTTGGATGTTAGGATTATGACTTTCTCAAAGCTAATGTCATCCAATATTATTTGACAAAAAAATCATTTAAATTCAAAGAACCCATATATATACATAATCTTGTTTCTCATATCAAATTACTTTAATATTTGGTTTCATTGATGATCCAAATAAGTGTTTGAAATGGATTTTATACATTGGCCCAATTCATAATACTCAATACTTTCCATTTCAACATGACTAATGTAGCTTGTGTTGTTGGCCCAAGTGTGAATTACGGTCTATGCTCAATAAGCGCACATTTTTTAAAGGGATAAAACAATGTAAGTGGATTGAAAGCTCGAGGATGGACTTTTTCCTTGGTAAATCGTGTTTTTAAAGCGGATATATCCTATTCGCTTATTGCACAAGTGGATATTGAAAATCTAACCTTTTGTCCACTTATCACATGATGATTCATTTTTTTGTGAAAAAAATAACATTCAGTGCAAAGAATGTTGATCCAGATGGATAGGTGGGGGAAGAAAGGAACACAACATTAATAACCAAGCAATTCTTATGTCATTATTAACCTAGATCAGGTTGCAAGGTGATCTTGTAATAGCCATGGAGGATGGGGAAAAGTAGAAGGGTGTAGAAGGGCTATCATGTTGCATTGACTAGAGGGGTGCTAGGGGGGGGTAGGGGGATGAATCATACATGCTAGATGTAAATTGAAAACTCACTATACATTCATTAACATGACAATTATCTACTTACAACCTAACAAGATAATTGTCCATTCAACGATAATAGGATACATCTTATAAGTGGATGATTTTTTTGGGGACCAAGGTTTATATGTTGCTGACAACCTAAGAAGATAATTGTCTCTTCAACAATAATAGGAAAAATCCTATAAGTGGATGATTTTTTTGGGGACCAAGGTCTATTTGCTTATCAAGTTTAAACTGTAGTTCCCTTACTATATTTTCTTTCCAAAATCGTTTTTTGTAATATAATCAAATTTCCAATCACCAAAATTATTCAAAATTCAATATCTCTTATACCTTAGGTCTAAATATTTCCAATTACCTTCATTGAATCCTTCTCATTAAGGGTTTTTTAAGAATACCAAAAGTGCATCCTTATTCCCTTATATATATTCAATTTAAATGAATTGTTCAATATTGATTAAATTTTCCATTGTAGATTGAAACATTATGAAACTAGTTTGGTACACCCCTACTCATTAAAGGCATCCCAATACTACCGAAAGCATGGCAAGAGGCATTATAGTTTGGGAGATCTCAATGTGAAACAAAACAAACAAACAATCTTCTTCCATAGATAGATTGTTTGTCAATGTAGTGTGCTTTCACCTTGTTTGTGTTTATTCAATTTTTTTTTGTAGAATTGTGATTCTAGAAAGGTTTCACAACATATATATATTTTATTCTATTGCTTAGGTTATGTTTTATCCCAACATGCAAAAACACTGTGAAATTTCTTATTTTTGAAATGGTTTAGGCTCAAAGATACACCACCTAAAAAATAAATAATGTGATTACATCAAAGGGGTCATTGTAATGTGCTTTCACCTTGTTTGTGTTTATTCAATTTGTTAGTAGAATTGCAATTCTAAAAAAGTTTCATTACATATAATGAAAGATCTCAATGAATGATTAAAAAATGCATCTTACCTCAAGTCCCTATTAGGTTGATATCAATATATGACTAGTATTCCTCATGTCATATCCAACTAATATGAGTTTCATGTGGTTAGTGCAAAAGGTTAGGACTTTCAAAGTCTGTTACCACTTCACCAAATGCAATTTATCAATGCATCCAATGCACCAACTACTAAAACTATCATCCATGTAGTAGTGAGGCTATGCTTTAATAGCTTTGTTGATCAATGTTGAACTCCCTTGAAAATCCAACGATTTATGTACATCTTACAATGGTAAGTTGTTGTAGTGATAGCCTAGCTATTGTCACTATACAATTTGCTTGATAAGTAAACATTTTGACTCAAAATTTGGTGGACAACCATGATTTCAGGATGCCATGTTTACATCGCATAATATACCTAACGACAAAATTTATTGGGATAGGTGACCAACTAAAGAATGTAGGGTAAGGACCTAGGGTGGGGACATTTTTGAAAGAAGGGGCCTAGGATGAGATGGTAGCTAGAGGATGTTAAATCAGCAATGCATCCTTGTTGCAAATAATACAAAAAAAGTATTGTTTGCCTCATTCTTCTCGGATTGCACAATTGTCTAACCAAGATGTGTCGAGTGATGACCAAACACATCTTGGCACTGCCCATACACAAATTTTATGTCTTATTATACACACTTTGAGCATGTAATGGATGCCCAAAGTGTGGATTAAAAGGACCCAAACTTTACGTATGGGCTGATCATGTTCTATTTGAGCTAAAAGGGTGGATTT
>Ga0209208_10003843_pt1 | contig 21478 bp, 14 predicted proteins | sample S1TSphfallax_3_FD_187694 | JGI IMG/M metagenome (GOLD analysis project Ga0209208, IMG submission 187694) | Host-associated microbial communities from peat moss isolated from Minnesota, USA - S1T2_Fd - Sphagnum fallax MG (SPAdes) (version 2) | ecosystem: Host-associated > Plants > Peat moss >...
AAAGGAAGATAAAAAAAAAAAAAAACCACCTACAAATTGAAGGGTACCTTTACAAGCAATAAACAAAGGTTATAAAGGAAGGCACTGAGTTGCAAACAATAAAGAACAAAGGAAGGACTTCTTGAGGTGCTAGAAATGGGAAGCTGAATCACTAGGAGGACATGCAGGGCCTAGAAACGAGGGACAATATTAATAGAAGGTTTGTAAACCCCTTAGCCTACATCTAGGAATGTTAAAAGCATTATACAACTAGGTAGAATAGTTACTTTCAAGTTCTAATCACTTCTCATGAACTTCCCTTCTCTACTTTCTCCCCATTAACCCTTGGTTTAGATCACTTAGAGGAGGGTAGGTTTCGTTTTATGCAATAGACCCCTACCTACTTCCTTCCTCTTAATATGACGTCTAACTTGATACTTGAATAGTTGTAGTAAAGTAAATTAGTGAGGGTAGTTCTTTTGTGGATTAATAAGGTGTTGACCTTGCCCCCTGGTCTTACCCCTTGGAGGACAATAATGATTGTGGGTTGCAATTTCACCCCTTAACACAAAAAACTACACTTGGATTACAATTTTGTCCAAAGTTGTCCCATTGAAGTCCACTTGCTAAATCATTTGCACTTGGATTACAAATTCAATTACAAATCAATGCAGTCATTCCACTAAATTATTGAAGCCTCAACTTATAAACATCTTCAATTATAAACTAATGTAATCACTAAGTTGTTCATTAACTACAATTTGGATTACATCTATAAACCTATGAAGTTATTTAGTTGAATTACATGTACATGGACTCCTACTTCAATTGTATGTCAATGATGTCATTTAATTCAAAAGTTACATGCATTCATATGGCTACTTCAATTCAAGACATTTCGTTGAAATCATGCAACCCAATTATTTGCACAAGTAGATTGTAATTTTAAAAAGTTTCTCCAATTTATTGAAGTACTTACACTTGGATTACGACAACACGACAAAATCACACCATTGAATCCAATAGTTTGGAATACTCGTGCTTGTATTACAACTTCAATTCTGAATGAATGATATCAATTAATCATGGAATGTCCTACACTTGGATTACAATTTCAATATTAAGTCGATGATAACACACCATTGGATTATACATTCTCCAATTATAACTTCATCTATGCCATTAAAAACATCGCAAAATACAAAACAATCTAGTTATATGAACCTCATCTTTACCACATGTAATTATTACATTTCACTCCAATTGTGTTAACTAGTTCATTACCTTCCCACATTAGTTCCACTACCAAAATATTACATTCCAACCATTTTGATCAAATCAACAAAATATTCAACAACTATTACCAATTCATGAGCCACATGGTAATGTGTATGAATTGCCCCATTTTTAGTTTATGATGCCATTAGAAAAAACTAGTTAAAGTGAAAAACCACACCTTTAAACTAATTTAAGCAAATGAAATCATGTATTGTAATTACCTACATTTAAATCACAACTTGATCTATAAACTAATGAAGTCAGTTAATTGAAATGTCCATGTTTTGTTTACAACTTATTATCAATGAATTCAAATATATTTCATTAACATTGATAGCTACATATAAATAACTAAATGAGTTAAATGGTCACACAACAAGAAATCTTATCCTTTTCCATCATTATCCCATGCAAGTAATGTTTGGTTTTACTATAATGTGATTAATATAAAATTTATTTCAAAAATAATAAAATTTTCCATTAATTCTTAAAGACAAATTAATAGTGTCATAATATTCATTATGTGGTTCATTAGCATAGAAATTATAATTTCAATGTCTTTTATAATAATTAAAACCAATCAAATGCCTCATTCCAAGTCCACAAAAAATGTTTTAGTGGCTTTCTTCACCTCTTGTCCACCATCAATGTCACTAGATATGTGTATTTAGCCACACATAACAAGTTGTTTTTGTTATCAATATGACGCATTTTTCACTTATTAAAATATGCATTTGTCCACTATCGCTCCCTCCTTCTCAAGAGGCACCCAATGAATTGTGGCCTTTGGACTTTTTTCCATCCCATATCATTGGGCAACTTTCCAAATCAAAATTTAGAACTTAGAACTAGTTCACCAGTTCCTTCAAGCTCCCATCACCCTTACTAACTTTGTAATTACATCAAATTACTTTTAAGTAAATCCAACTTAGTCTCCTAGTTTTTACTTTGTTTGTACCCTAGATTTTTGAGTTGGGTGAAGCCTTGGGAATGGGTTTTACCTTTCATAACAAATGTGGCAAGCCCTTACATGGCATATGTGGTCAGGTTGCATGGGGTGTTTTTGGCATGAAATAACTGACCCTTGGGATTATTATGATTATACCCAATGTTTGATTTTTGATAATGTTGTCATTACATGTGTGCACCCATTTATAAATAACAATAAATCAAAATTTTGACATAAGGTGTTGGACCACAAAAAATATCTAGTGGTTTTTTTCACTTATTATCCACTATCAAAATCCTTACGTTTGTGTATCCACTCACGTATAACAAGTTTTTATTGTTACCAAGATGACATATTTTGCACCCATTGAAGTGAAGATTCTTTTGGGGGGGGGCTTCATTGTGATGAAACCTTAAATGTCATAGTTTTAACTTATGTCATGACATGAGTTTCACATATGACATGATATTTTGCTTTTTCACTATGACAAGACCCTAATTGTCATAGTTTTAGACATCAAAACACAAGTCTCACATGTGATGTGAATTTTTTTGACACATAACAAGTTGTTTTTGTTATTAATATGACACATTTTGCACCCATTGAAATGAAGATTTTTTTGAGGGCCTTCATTATGATGAGTTTTAGCTTGCATCATAACATGAATTTCACACATGACATGAATTTTTTTTCCTTCACTATGACAATACCTTAAATATCATAGTTTTAGTTTGTGTCATTACATAAGTCTCACATGTGACAAATCTCTTAAATTAAATTATTTATAAATCAATATTGATCAATATTTCAATTTGATGAAATCAAATATTTCCTTATTAATTTTTGAATAAAAGCCAAGGGTTCAAACATATGTGCATTATTCATAAAGATAAAATGCAAGTTTGAGCCAATATATCCTACACATATGTATTAGTGATGTCGATAGTGAACAAAACATTAAAGTATTTTTGTGATTTGGTGACAAGAATAATTTGTTATGCATGAATGGATACACATATGTAGTGACATTGATAATAGACAAGACATAAAGAAAGCCATTAATTTTCTTTTTGTGATATTGTTAGTTTTTAATTACTAAAAAACACAAATTAGGATTGTAATTTCCATGCGAGAGAACAACATAACACAAACATATTACAACACCATTCATTTGTCTTCAAAAACTAGTGATTTTTTAAATTGTATGTTGACAAAAACCCAAAACACACCAACAACACCAAAAGACACATTAGTAGCATGGAAATCGCATCAACACCTTAAAAAGCTTTGACAATGCCTATGTAATGTCGAAAGCACCTAAATTATGTTGACAACACTTGTAGCATGCACAAACAATTAAAAAAGCCCCTAAAACAACACTAAAAGCATAAAGGCAACCCCAAATGCTAGCAACATTGGTGCCCATGAAATAAAATATTCACCTTCAGCATTTGAGGAGCACTTGTAGCCAAAAAAAAACATGAAGCACCTAAGCACCACCTTAAGCAAAAAAAAGAAAAGAACAAAGAAAAAAATGAAAAAACACAAGAGGAACACTTGCATTAACATGGGAAAAAAAATGAAGAGGATCTTGGCACATGAACATCATGTACAATTGTAAAAAAAAAAGAAAAGAAAAATAGGAAAATAAAGATCTCTAGCAAAAAAGAAACGCTCTTTAACAAGAAAAGAAAAAAAAACAAGAAAAAAAGAAGTTAATCACAAGTTGAAGCAAGAAAGAAAAAAACACCATGGAAAAAAAACAAGTTGTTGAGCTTATTATCTATTGCTCCCCACATGAGAATAACAATTCCTCCAGTGTTAGCCACCTTCTTTAAACCCTAAAACCCTAAACAATTGCCTAACCTAAATACATGTAGCCTAAGAACTAACTTTTAGACTCCCTATATCTTAGACCCACCCCTAAGAACCATACCTAGGGCTTATCCATATAAGCTACCAAAGTACAAAGTTTTAAAAAATAATTAATGAAAAATCAATTTTCTCAAAAATGATACCTTTCTCTCTAAGATGAACCTAGGTAACACCTTAGACAATACATGGCCAATTATTTATTATTGAAAGAACCAATTGACAATAAGCAATTGAAAATAGTTTCCAAGGTTTGCATTTTCTCTTGATTGAGATCAAGAAATCTGTTTTATGAGAAGAACAATCTGTCATAGCTTATGGAGTGCACAAACAAGGCGTGGAAATGGATCCAAATGATTCTACAAAATGGACTAAACTCTCATTAGCACATTGACGTGTGTATGGAAAGATGGTGAGACATGAGATTGTAGAGGGAGCTTGTGATGCTATGACCACTTGAGGTGGAATGAGGGGTTTCCATGTAATGCAGCATCCTCAACTCCAACTCTGAGCCCTCAAATGTCTTTTCTCTGTCAAATCTGATCCTTGCAAATCTGAAGTAAAAAAGAGAAAGTGAGACCCTAATCCTGGTATTGCAACAAGGTTAAATTGGATGTATTTTTTCCATTTATCAGCTTGGATGGCAATTGGGTTCAACAATTACTTTCATGCATTGAAATATGTGTGTTGAGTGAACATTCCATAGATGGCTCCCAGTTCTCTCTGTAACTTTCTGCAGTACATAGACAAGTCCTTGAATGGCTAGGGTCAAAGATTAGGGTTGGAGTTTGTCTCTAAGTTTACATATTCTAATGAAGTAAGGACTTACCTTGCATCCTTCCACTTTCTTAGGAGCTTTGTAAGCTCTGTTTTTCTATTATTTGTAGACAGGTGCAAGAAGGGCAAGTTTAAACCTGCCCAACTTTCCACCCCCTTGGAGTTGTTGTCTGCTATTGGAAGGTGCCTTCAACAATACCCCTAATTTTCCATGTGGCTTATCCCCTCCCCAGGTTGAATCTGCCGCTTCTCAATCATTGTGCTCAGACTCATGACCCAGATATGTGTTGTTGTCCTTCTCTTCTGGTGCTATGTCCATTTTAGCAACCCTCCAGCCAAAGAATCGATGCATTTTTTCAGGTCTTATAAACTGAGAGCCTGACTTTCATGGAATATAAGGTGTTAAAACAATCAAAGACCCTATTGGTGATTTTAGGTTGTTGCAAATCTTCTTTGGAAGATATGCTACTTGGACTGCCACGCAGTAACTTTCTTACATGAAAAAGAAGTCATGGACATATGTAGGGATTTCAAGCATTGCCAGAAATTGTCCATTGCTTCAAGAATTGGAGCTCCATCAGTCCATGGATGACACTCTCTGAAAAAAAAATTGCATGTGAAAATCTGCAAATTGTGAGACTGAAAGGGTCCATTTCTGGCTTCTATCACCGTAGTTTCACTGACATTGGGTTCATAATTCTAAGCCACACATTCTGTTGCTTTGTGATATTCTACATGGTAAGTCACCTTTTCTGGTCACCAATTGTTAAAATTTGGATGGCTTTGCTTTTGCAACATTTTATCTAGTTTATATGAGATGAGCTGCCCCATGTGCATATGGACACAGAACGTATCCTCAAGAGGGGCCAATGTGTAACTTACATCTTTTGATTGTGGGTTATGAAGCCTCTGATGTCAGCAATTGTGTGAGAGAAATTTTGGACATCCAATGGAGGTGACACAGGTTGCAAGACAATTAGCTTTTGGTTGATAGAGAAGATCAAGCTGCAAAGCAGATTTTAACAATCTGGACTGATCGAACAGATGTTGCAAAATCATCAATTTATATCAGTTGTTTGTTTTCAGTCTTGCTTTCTGCCTTCAATATTTTTGGTCATTGAGAAACAATATTGGATGGTCTGCAGGTAGGAAAGGTGTAAAAGGCGCCCAGTCAGGGCCAGTGCTCGACTGGATGCAATGTGTCAAGATTGCAGTTGGTGCAGCACGGGGGCTGAAGTATCTGCATGAGAAGGCACAACCACCTATAATTCACAGAGATATCAAATCTAGCAATGTGTTACTTTTTGATGATTATGTAGGTCCATTTCTCAAGTGTTGAGAACAACTTGTAGACATCACAATAGCAAAAACAATTTCCACTTGGTAACAACAGTCTCAAATTGGTCTCATGGGTCAACTTTGTTTAAGGCCACTACATGTTCATCTCTCTTGGCCTTGATGAAGGCCATTATCTCCCCTTGCTCCCAATTTGGTTGTCATGGTTTTCTTGTATGAACCTCAAATGATGCATTGAACATGCACCGGTAATTTTCCTCTTGCATTTGTGTTTTTTTTGGTTGAACACCCCTCATCGATGATGGGGATCTTTGCACCAAGTTTCAAACATTGAATTGTGAATTCACAATTTTTACAAATGCATATTTGGATGCAGATTGACAAACCTTTTCAATCCAAGCTAACTAGATTTTGGACTATGCATGGAAGCATTTTAGAGTACATGCTTCTGGTAATTCTACAAGACTAACTCTATCCACTCAATTTAGAGCTATACATGCATTGATTCTTGAATATCTAAATTATTTCACTTGAGTGGATGCAGATTGACACACCCTTTCAATCCAAATTTATTAGATTTTAGACTATGCATGGAAGCATTTTTAGTAGATGCTTATGGTAATTCTACAAGACTTTGACTTTATCCATTCAATACATGCATTGATTCTTGAATATCAAAATTATTTCAGTTGTATGGATGTAGATTGACACACCCTTTCATTCCAAACTAATTGGATTTTAGACTATGCATGCAAACATTATTGAGTACATGTTTTTAATAATTCTACAAGACTTTGATTCTTTTGAATACACATTGAATTTGTAAGCATTCAAGAACTATGCATATTTGAATTGAATTTCAAAAGTTTCCTAGTTACAATTTTTTTGAAATGACCATCATCAAACACATCACTTAAGTTATCGAAACATGAATTTGTTGAAAAGTCCATGTTTTTGTTTGATCGATGCAACTTTTGTGGTGATGGTTCTTGAAAGATCAACAAACCTTCACGTGGTGATGCTTCTTGTGAAATTGTGGAACCAATGCCACTTTTGTGGTGCATAATGGTTTTTTTGTATGGACGCTTTGGTGATAGATGTAACTTGGACAAAACAAGGGAACAAAACTTTCGACAATGGCGAGGAATGAGTTTACAAGCAACATGAAGGATGGTGCTCACAAATATACTCCAAGCCACCATAATATAAAGAGAAAATGATTTTTTTTTCTTTTTTTTTTTTCTTGGGTTATGCTTTACCATAATATGAAAAAACATTGTGAAGCTCTTTTATAGTTTTGACAAGGTTTAGGTTCAAAAGTGACCATCCAAAAAAACAACAGAATGTGATCATACAAAGGGGGTCACCATAGTGTGCTTTCACCCTAAGATTGTTAGCTATTGGTTCAAGCATAAAATATTTTGCAACTAAAGGCAACTTTGGTTGAATCATATGACTTAACCTTTGAGTAGCCCAAATCAAACCCTCACACATAGTCTTTGTTGTCAATTACAAAAGCATAGATCAAATTGTTGACATTCTCACAAGGAGGTGAAAGTAACATGTGGACATTTTTAAATTCTACATAGACTTGGTTAACTCAACCCCAAAATCTAGCATTTTAGGAGTTTGTAGGTCATAGTTTGATTCTACTAAACACCAACACATTGTTACCAACAAAATGTTAGATCAAATTGCACATGTTAGGATTTGATCCCAAGAGGTTTAAACAATGTACAAAATAACTATCAAACCTAGCTACACATTAAAATCAACTGGAAAATCTTGTGTGTATTGAAAAGCAAATACATGAATTCATTTAAAGAACATTTGCGCCCTTGAAGATTAATCTCCAATAGATTTATGATGATGATGTATTTGATTCCAATGCCATTTTCTCAAGGTTCGGGACTTGAGATTTTAAACCACTTCCATAGTCCACATATGAAATATATTGTAAATAGTTTGTTCATCTTGTCTTGATAATTATAAGAAGATATGATCTCCTACTTACTAAGTAGCCAATCCTTTACTTATTGATGGTGGCTCCTTGGTGGTGCAATACCTTTTTTCCTTTTTCTTTTTGCTAAAAGCATTTGAAGTATAAAGCTCAATTTCTCTAACCCGCCTTATGTTAAAAAAACCATTACATATAATCACATATTTGTGACTCTTCAAATAACAAGACCCATAAAGAACAAACAATAATGAAATTTGAAAAATCCACATCTAGTGAAGTTTTGTATTTTTTTTTGAAAAATAATAATGATAACCTTAGGTTTATAAAAATATGAATTTTGAAAATATCAAAACCCCGATTCTTTAAAAAAATTATTAACCACCCAACATTTAAAAAAAAAACACCCAATTATTGATTTTTTTAAAAATTGAAAAAAACACCTACCTGCTTGGCATTGAATTTTCAAATTTTAATAATCTAGATGACTTGGTTACTATCCAAGAAAAAAATAAATCTTAAAAAAATAAAATTTCTATAATAAATAAATAAAATAAATAAATAAATAATCATATCATCTGCATATAACTGACAATTATCAACTAGCTATTTGAAAATTGACTATATTCGTAACCAATATGGTTATTACCCAAGAATAACCAAGGTATTACTTTGACAATGAAATTGATAACGAATGAATTTAACTTAAAGTTTTTGATAATCTACCTATAAAATTATTGTCAAAAAAAAATAATTGGTCTACATGTAATAGATGGTAGGTAATTAAGTAGGTAAATAGGTAGCTAGCTATTCAACCTTAATTCCTGAGACAAAAATTCCAATGATGATGTGTCATTGTCCAACTGTTTTATTTAGGATGGGTATTTTGGTGATCATCACTACAATAATTTTAGAATCATTCCAAATTATAATTCATCATAGATCAAATTCCATTTAAAAATTGTTTCTTGTTGTTTGTTTTGCACCCTTTCAATGTTTTTGTCTATTTGTATTTTGTTATTTTTCTTACATATTTTCAATGGTTTTTTTTTGTCTATTTTTTTGTGTTGTGAACTTCTGTAATGAATTGAACTTTCGTTGACATTTTGCATAACAAATCCAAAATGTCAAATAATATTAATGAAACAAAATGACATATAATGAAATTTACAAAATTTTACTTTTGAAAAGACAAAATTATTAACAAAATAATTTTTAAATAATTTTTAGTGAAAAGAAAAGAAATTATTACAAAAACATTATTATGTTCACAAAAATGAATTTAATCATTGTCAATGGTAGTGTGAAACAATGTAGAGCCGAAATAGTTTTTTAAAATGGGGATTTGACACAACCTAATTTGAATAATTTAAATATTTCAACAATTAGGTATAAATAAACAAGATCCCATTAACTGTTTGAATTTAGTGATAACCCTATATTAAGGATTTTTTGGCACCTTCAACAACTACAATGTTTAATCTTTGATAGTTTTGGCATGGTGAATCAAAAAATTATGTTTTTTACACTTGCCACCCTTTTTAGAATTATTTAATCTCAAATTTCTATGACATGTATGGTACTTGTTTGTTATCATTAAAACATTTATGGCCTTACAATAGTGGATGGTGCTTTTGAATATCCTTTAGCTTTATGTTATCAATCAAAATAATTAAAAAACCAACTATTTTTCAACACATATTTCCATCAACACGTGCATTCTTATTCATATGATATGTATTTATCATATGACAATGAGTTCCTTGAATGGAATTAAAATACACATTTCAATAATATGCATCATATATAATTATAAAATTCCATGAGCTACATTATAAAAAAATTCAAAGATTTCACAACTACTTTCCACACCACACCACATGCCATCCTTACAAATCTATTAAGATCCAACACCTACAAATGAATCATGTGAAGGTAAAAGGTTATGCAATGAGATAGACATGCAAAGGCAAAAACACAAATGATGGAATGCAAGGTGCAACCAATTCATCAATTGTAAAATAACTTCTCCTTTGAACGTGCATGCATTAACTACTCATGTCACTTGTAATGAACATGTGTGGATTTGTTGAAAATGTGGCTAAATGCACATTATAAAGCTCATATGTGTTGTGGTGTCCATCATCACCAACCAACTTCACTTTGAAGGGCCTACAAAATATGAGTGAATTGGTAGTCAAATCATCAAATTTCTAAAACTCCAACTACAAATTTGTTTACTTTTGATAACTAGTGTCAAATATTGTCCCATTGTGGCAATAGTCACATGTAAAGCTTCCTTGCAAATGAACCAAAAGAGCATGAAGACCAACCATTCTACACACACACATTGCTCTCATTTGGCACTCCAACAACATTTTAACACTATCAACAAACATACACATACAAAGCATCTCCATTTTTGGGTATTTCAATATGAACACCTTCAATCAACAAGATTGCTATGTATTTTTTGAATAAATGTTACCTACCATTTAACTAAACACCTATCCTTGCAATATCTTCTTAGGCAACACACTAAAAACCATATGATTTTGCTTTGTTGACACTTGTTCTTGTCAATTGACATTACTATTGTTAGCTCAAGGACACCAACATTGATTCCTATTAACTATTGACCAACCTTTATATGTTGAAGCTTGGTTTGAGGGGGGGTTATTGAAATGAATCATCCTACCTTCAACAACTATTCATTTTCATGCATCTAGGGCACATCCTTTTATAGGCTTTCATGTATTCATTAAAGTTATTGTTGCATATTCATCCATTGATTTTATTGTTAGAGGGAGGTTAGTTAGTTACATTATTATTATTTTTATAATAAACCCAAGTATATATGAAGCTTTGGCTCTTTGTCAATAAAACATCCTCATTCTTATGTTATTTGAATGAACCACTTTCTTCATGAAAGGAATTTGATCGTAGACTGAGTTGGGACTACTCAAAGCTATAAACCCATAATTATTGATCAAATGTTAACAAGTACATGTTTTCTTAGCATGGACCAAGATGAATACATCTTCAATGTTTTTTGTTGGAGCAATCTTTACTTTAATAGTTCCAATTTGGTGAGTGTACAAATGGTTCCCAAATTAAGTACAATGATTAGGTACAAGGATGTTCTAAAATTGATTTCCAAAAAAGTTATATTTTAATAACTCACAATCCTATCAATGTCAATCTTCATTTCTTATAAGGTCTTCTCCAAATTTGTGCATTAAACATAGTTTCATCATTCTTCTAAAAAGTAACAAACATATTTTGTTTTTGCCAATTTTTTCATAAACATGTGTCATTTTCAAATTTTAACATTGTAATGATATGGATGATAACTTTGACATTAATTTTGTTTTGTGATAACAGGTTGTTCGTACCAAGTGGCATCTCTAAAAAGGTTGGTCATGATCAATTGTCAAAATGTGAGCATTAAATTACAACTTGCCTTCCAAATATAAAATATATTTTGCATTTATGTTAAGCTACATGCATCATATATGCAATAACTTCTTATATGCATCAATGAATCTTACAATATACACATACATTTTGGTCTAGATTTGCTATTTTAAATATATATAAGTGTTGTAATTGAATTATTGAATTATGTGCTTTAATATAACATTTACCAAATTGCCAAAGGAAACATATTTATTGTGTCACCGAGGTGAATATAGTTAGCCATACTTGTATTATTATGTTTACAACAAAAAAAATTCCAACACAAAAACTAGTTTACTTTTATGTCATTTTCAAGTTAAAGAACAATTATGACTAATTTTTTTATTTTTATGTGGCACACAAGTAACAACATTCAATGGCAACCTTCTTGTTGATGAACATGGTGAAATGGTTGATACCCTCCTTTCAGCTTTGGAAACAAATCCTACTTCTTCAATTCAACTACTCAAAACCCAAACAATCCCTTCATTTCCAATGTTTACTTGCACAAATTGCAAGTGTGATGTTTGTAGATGGATTATTCACTTAGGCTACTTTGCACCTGTTGAAACCACCATCTTTAGACACATTTTAAACAATGACACATGGGAAAATGGTGCCATGGTGGTGGATGTTGGAGCAAACATAGGCTATTTTTCAGCCTATGCAACTATAATGGGATGTCGTGTGGCATCTTTTGAACCCAATCCACATCCTAGGCAATTTCTTTTAGCCACATCATTTGTCCATGATATACATCACACCAAATGGCAAGTCTATCCTGTTGCTATTGGCAAAGAGGTAAGACTTTTTAATTTTTTACTTTAAAATTTAAAAGGAAAATAAGGTTGGTCCTTTAATTAAAATCAAAACAAGTCTTGTTAGAAATTGATTTTACATCAATTATAAGTTTTAAAATAGGAACACTCATAAACAATGTAGGAGACAATAGAAGGAAAAAATAATGATATTTATTTTCATTAATTATAAGAATGTTATATGGGAAAATTATATATTTTTATGTGCTTTAATTATTTCAAGGTAAGTGGGATGCAGGAAAATGAGGCGTTGTTTACAACTTCTATTCCATGGGGAGCAGGTCACATCGCAAGACGAATGTTACAACTTGATAATGACTTTGTTAAAGTTCAAGTGATCCCACTCCATAAGGTTGTGAAGGAGGATGTTGTCCTTTTGAAAATTGACACCAAAGGTTATGAAAAAGATGTTATAGAAGGCTCAGAACAATTGTTCAAGAACCATGTTGTACACAATGTTATTATTGAGGTGAAAAACTTCAATGACCCATACAAGAGAGATCTTATGCACCACTTGAAAGAAATAGGTCATTTCACCCATGTTTATAGCTACCATGATTCCTATGATTATGATCGAATTAGTTTGGAATTTGAAGACTTGAAGCCTCGCTTTTTTGATGTTACAGAAATTATCGGTAACAAAAAGTACCACGAAATTGTACCTTATGAAGACTTGTGGTTTTGCAAGCAACCCATTTCTTTCTAGACATATATAACATTGGTTATAACAAATGGTTATAACATAATAACATCTTATTTGAAAAGAAGGAAAACCCTTCCAAATTGTCAATTTTTTACAATAAATTTCAATTGGATATAGAAGGATGCTTATACATTTTTATTATCATATAAAGTTTATGATCAAATTCAACTAAGTTTTCTTTTAATTTGTTACTTTGTTTATTTCACAAAATTATGGAAGACAAAACCATACATGCATAAACACAATGCTTGCAAGAAAATTCATTGCACTAAAAAACATTACCACAAATGTAAATTAACGTTGGTTAGGTTGCAAATTATTGTGGGTTTATTTTACCATTGGGCCATGCCAAAATGTTATTTTTAGTATAACAAACCCAATTTTATGAAGTGAAGTATGTAGTTAACGATGTTTAGTTGAGAAATTATGTATGTTTTGTTCTTTTTTAGTGGTTTCAAAAATCACATATCTTAAGAAGAAATTTCATGCACTTTCTCATTCCTATGGTAACAAAAATCGAACAACTAATAAAAGCTTGTACAAAGATGTAATTAATCATTGTTCAAAAACACCATAACACAAGAAAAAAAGAGGTATGTAAAAATATGCAATTAAATGATTAGTTTATTGTTTACAATTGTTCTAGTTGGGCAACAAGCAAAACCAATATTTAGTGAAAAAAAATGGTTTGTGATAAACTAACATTGTCCTCCAACCATTGTGCAAAGTATCTTACACAAATGCATTCCAAAAAATGCACTCAAAGTAGATTAGCACATCGAACTTGTATGACATTTAATGATTGATTTCATCATAACCACTCCCAAGTAGTTTATGCAAGATTTTAAAACCATGCACCAAGATGTACACATTCCAATAATAAATATTTTGTGCAATTATCCATTGTTGCACAACATACTAGAAGGCATGAAAGAGTGTAAACAAATTATGCCCCTCCATTAACCATGCAACAAAGTACCTTTGCACCAAATAAAGAGAATTGGCCATGGCATAGTTTTTAATATATGTTTTGTAACATGCGGTAATTTTAGCCATAGTTCATTGGTCCTATTAGAGTTGGAAAAAAAAATCCACAAGGATAGGCCGATGTATGCATAAATATCCCAATCCATTAAGATTGCAAAGGAATTTATCTACGTGAAAACATGGTGAAGTGTTTTTTGAAGACCTTCGCTATAGGTCCCAACGTACCTTGAACATCACAAGTTGGTTGGCATATACAAACCCATGATGACAAATCATTTTCCAAGACATATTTCTATTATCTAAATTTATCTAAGGTTAATGGTTTCAAGTGGTCCATATATGTGCATGTATATATGTATGTATGTATGTATAATCTATGGATTTAGTTTATGGCTTCAAGCAAGTCAATTTTGTATACATGTAATGTTGTAATTTAGATAATAATTATTCAAAGTTATTATTTCAATACACATTTTCACAAAATAACATGAAAAGGCACAATACCATGTGTATTTGCATGTCCATGTAAATGGTCAAGGGAATGGACAAGGTAGTTTTTAGGTATGTTTCATTTAATCTTGTGCAATTAATGACCATTTCAAATGTCAAAGCTTTTGGCAATTCATAGCTTTGATAATTTGATGCCATTGTAAATGAAATTTGGAAAGTAACATTGATCACTTACAATATTGAAGCTACAACTTGGACAATGCATCATGTTTTTCTTTGTCTTTATATTTGAATTGAAATATATAATATTTAATTGTCCACGCATTTTTAATTTCTTGAAGGTAAAAATGAAACATGACATTTGTTAAGACATTTGAAAATAATCATTTAAGTAAAAAAAAATTTTAAAAAAAGAAAAAAGAATGATGATAAGAATGCATACTAATTTACCATAGATTCACAAGGTAGTTGAATGTGTGGTGATCACATGAATATGTGAAGTTGTTGTTGGTTGGTTATTTTTGAATAATTATTGTGCTAAAATTGATAGAATATGTTGTGTATTATGCTAATACTAATGTCTCTTTGCTTACAAAGGTATAGATCAATGATGTCCTTCTCTATTATGCTTAAAACATGAATCATAACAACACTTCAAAATAACCACAACATAATTTGTTGTAAATAACAATATATGTAATTTTATGACCATAAAATTTGATTTTGTAATTTCCTACATATGTTTAAGGTGTGTTAAAAATATATAAAACATAGAATATTATATTATATTATATTATTATTTTGAGTTTACATTATATAACCTTGGATTAATCCAAAGTTTTTTCCTTAGCCACGAGGTTCTACTGGTTTCAAGTGGCGCATATATATGTGAGTATATATATGTACCTATATATGAATTCCAAAAAAAATTTCAATGAATGTTCCAAAAATAACATGAAAAAACACATTAACACTAGAACCTTGTGATCGGGGAAAAAAACATTGGATTGATTGAAGGTTATCTAATGTCAATTCAAGAATCCCACAATTAAAAATTATGATTCATTTGCATTTGATTTTCCTTTGAATATTTAAATATAAAAAACCATATATTTATATATGGTGTAATGCATAATGCATGATGTAAACATTTGTATCAAACAAAATGTTTTTTCAAATTTTTTAATAATTGCAAAATTCAACTAATACAATTATGGTGAATAAATTCATATTCACATAAAACTTATGGATGATGATGTAGTGAAGAAGGTTGGTGTTTGTTTTAATTCAAACTCAAAAGCTCAAAATGTTCTTTTATGTGAAGTGCAATGTTAAAGGGTAATTCTTATAAGACTAACTTGTTGATATTTGTGGGCCTTTTTCTACTTAATACATAGATAATGACATAAGATAGTGCATGTGTTGGAATGTGATGGTCTTTGAATTCAATATAATAAATGTCACGAGAGACAAATGCTATTAACGTGCACGATGCAATGTGTGTGTAAATTAGGAAAGATGTAGTAAAGGCATGTAATGAGCTTGAAATGTCAAGGTTAATTACCTTTTTTTTCCATTCCAAGCATCAAATGATTTAGGTTTTTTGACAACGTGTTCATTACATATTCATGATGAACTCAACTTCTACAATTGTATTTTTCTTGCTAGTTAATGTTAGGTTGTAGTCCTCATCAACTTTGTCTTATTCAAGGATCTTGTTAAATTATCTTATACAAAATTTCGTGAAATTGTTTTTTTTTTACAAGTGTTAAATTTCATATTTGACATGGAATTTTGTTGTCCCAATGAATGACTAGGAGAACTCACAAAGTGCATAGGATTTATAGGATCATTGTACATTTTAAAAGACAAAGGAGGTTAGATATAAGTAGCAGGATGGGTAGATTGAAATTTTGGGCATAATATTTTATGTGTTGGGGGGGGGGGGGCATCATATTTAAAGGTTTGGTATCAAAAGCAACTCTACCAAATTTTATGTTGTTAAGTAAACTTTTTGGAGGGACTTCATTATGGGATAAATGGACCCTTGGAGGTCTTTGTCTCATCATTCAATCTCTCACTATTGGCATCGAAATTAACTTAAAGTAATTTTTTTTCATTGCAAGGTGAATAGTTATCTACAATTGGAAGGACTCCATTGTTTTACAAGATTTGAATAAATAAATTTGATGATTTTGAGCAAAATTATGGTTTTAATTCAAATCAACAACAAGATATGTGGTGATTTTTTGCACATTGAAGTGATCATGTTAAGTCCAAAGTTAGGACATGAATATTGACAATAAAGTCATATAATGGGTAATATTTTTGAGCAAGAAGGTGAAGTCACATTTTAGGGCCAAATTGCAGGAATCCAACTTGAGTTTGTATATCATGTTTGCATCAAGAGTGGGTGCATGGATACAAAATGAGTAGTACATCTACATTCCATGTACCCTAAAAAGCTCACATAACCTTACAAAAACCCATTTCATGTTACAATTTGTAGAAGGAGTTTATAAAAAGGTAAATGATTTCACATGCCATTGAATCTATTTCGATTGTAACTATTTCTTAAAGCCAAAGGTAAAGTTGAAGAATTATTGACATTTGATCATGCACAAGTGTTCAATGAATAATTTGAAAACAATGCATCCAATAAGAGAATTTTGTAGTCATTAAGGACCAGAAACACATAATAATAAATGCACATAGTTTTCTTATACATCTATTCCACTAATGTTTATTCACTATTGAGAGTGGAAGAAATTAAGGAGTTCCATGTTTTTAAAATTGAAGATTATAATTGATTTGCTGTAAATCCATCTATAGCCTTAAAAGAATCAGCACCTAACCTTCATTTAACTATCAATGAGAAAGTTATATTTTGAAAGTCACAAAAACATTGACCCATAATCAAACCCAAATTTGACATTGAAAACTATGCATGCACGAAACAGGATGTGGAGCTCATAAGCTTCTGCTTTCTCATTTCATATGTTGGATGCAATTGGGACTAAAGAATTGTTAAGGTTGTTTGTAGCGTCTTCAACTAAAAAAATTCATTATACATGTCTAAGTGTTGTAGTAGCCACAAAAAAAATTTGAATGAGTCACCATAGATAATTGGTCATTAAGCTGCAAGCGAAATGCAATTGTTTGATGCACATTGCATTCTAATCACAATGTAAATACCATGTAGCTCAAAAAAATGACAAATGCGTGTCATGAGTAATCTTGTATAGTGGATGTTAATGTTTGCTAAGTTCACATAATCAATCATTATCACTAGAGGTGTTACATTCATTTCAATCATAAAGAAGACCAAAAGAGAAGTCTATTGTTGATACATTGGACATAATTTTTCAAAGTAAAATTCATGGGGCACTTAAAACCAACCATCATTACATTTTTCTTTCCAAAGATAGAGAGCAAAGTTTTTGGTTACCCAACAATCAAAAAATCTAAAACCCTCCCCCATGAAATTGCATAAAGATTCTTTAGAAAATCTCTTTATCAACTATCACAATCACCTTAAGCTTGGAGAATGCAAAAAGCAATAGTCACCATGTGGATAATCTTATGGGTCTTTCTCTTTGCAAATCATGCATTGTATGTTTCTCAACACACGTTGAAACACTCCAATTTCTTCTTAATTTTGTAGAATAGACTCTCTTGTGTATTGGAATAAGAAAAAGCTTTGAAAGTAAAGGAGTTTCTTGAATTGGTGATAAGAATTGTTTGAAAGAATGTCAAGGAGGATTTGACAAAATGAAAGGGGGATTGATTCTTCTTCATATAGGTTGTAGCGTGAATGTCTCAAGACCATCCACATTGAACAAAAGCTCCTCTATGATGAAACAAAATGCCCTAAACAATGATATTAATCAATCAATCAAAACATCAAAAGGATTGATTGACATGAAGTCTTCTAACTTTCCACAATTGATTATTCTTGTACAAATGGAAAATGCTCTATAAGGTTTTCTAACCTCTCTCTCTCCCCCCCAAACAATTTTATTTATAATTGACACAAATCCTTGCTTGAACATGCAATTCTAAAGCTCTTCTCAACAATCTTTTGTGCTAGTAATAATAAAGCAAGATCATGGGAAAGAGAGATGTTAGAGATTTCTAGCAGGTCTATTTAGCAACCATGGCCCCTTGTATTTTATGGGTACAAAGAAACATTTCTCCAAATTGGGACTGCCGTGTCACATCACTAAAATTCATAGTGAGTAAGTCAATCATGTCTGAATGTTTGCAATCACTTACCATAATGCACCTGCCATGAGATCCCGAAGAGAATGAGAGAGGAAAATGGTAGATGGATTGAGATGCATGAGCAGGCACTTAAGAACCTTCTATTGTTTTGAGAGAGTATGTACAGCAAGAGTCACAAATAAAAACTTTGAAGGCACAAGAGGCATCCAATCCAAAAAGCAGAAATTTTGCAGTGACATTGAGTTATGTTGATCCCCCCCTAACAGGCAGCTGCGGAGAAGAATGCAAAGGAGATCAAGGATCACATAGAGGAGCTTTACTGAGGGACAAGTAACAATGTGGTTTTGTTGGGTCATTCCAAGGGAGGGGTAGATGCAGCCTGTTCCATGTTTTGGCCTGAGTTGAAGGACAAAGTGGTGGGACTTGTGTTGGTGCAAAGCTCCTATGGTGGAAGCCCCATTGCATCTGACATATTGCATGAAGGTCAAATTGCAAATGTCGAGACCCGGCTCATATTGGAGGTGCTAATCTGCAAAATCATCAAGGTTTAGTGGATCTCTCCATCTTCATGGGGTCAGAATCCGGTTCTTTATTCTCTCTGCAATCTCAATATATTAGAAGTTTGGGACAAAAGCAATTTTGTGTGGTAGCCTAGTATTGACAGCTCTCCCCTACGACCATTGTGGCACATTGAAAGAATGTGGAAGAACCATACGCATTTGCTTGATTTAACCTTGTGGTTGCGGATCTTTGGATTGATGGTCGAATAGTGAGCAGAAGAGAGCCAGAGACTTTGTGTGAATTTGATCCGTAGTAGTTTGGTTTGAGATACATTTGCTTATCTCCAGCTCATTTGTTATGGCATAGTTGTGCAGTGAGATTTTAAGGCACTGGAAGATTTGACGAATGAGAAGCATTGAGAGTTTCTGGACATGTATTCATTACCCACAGATATTCCTATTATCTCATTTCACACAGAGGCAAGCCAAACACCAAGGGCTATCTCCACTATGTTTCACATAGCCCATGCAGAACTTCCATGGTTGCCAGGAACGACTAGAGGGGAAGACTCTTCTCAAGGTACCCCAAAACTCCATGTAGCGATCCCTGTATCTGCTGCCATGGCCATCTGTGCTCTGCACCCAAAACTCAGGTATGGGGAAATGAGTGATGGGCTTGTGACACGGAAAGATGCTGAAGTTCCAGGTTCGATTGTTGTGAAACCTGACAGAAAATTGGATCATGCTTGGATGGTTTACTCACCATCAAGGAAGGGGCCCCAATGCGCTTGATGCAGCCCAGATGTGTGAGGCTCTTCTTACATTGCTTTTGAACCATGAGAGATGGAGGAGAGACAACATCATAGTAACCCCAGAAGTGGAAGTCAGTTTACAGGAGGCCAAGGCAATTTCAACCCAAGATGGGAATAATGTAGTAGCTGGTGAAGCTTCAAATCTGTAGATTTCTTCCCCAGAACATCTTACTACAGAAGCAACAACTAGTTTCCTAGAGAAAGGAAGCAGCTTAGCACCTTCCCCTGAAGATCTGGATGGGGAGAGCCATCGAGATCATGGTAACACTTTTACTTCTGACACGCCACATTGTGAATCAGATATGGGTTCTAAGGGAAATTGTATCTATTGTTGTAAATTCTCAGACCACTGCAATCTCCGATGCTCCTTCAATTAGCAGCACAACTGGAGAATCCCTCCAATTAACAACAGATGACATGCCTTAGGTCTCGGTAGGGAGAGGTGGTTCAAAAAATTGCACAGTTCCACCATGAACTATAGCTCTAGTGTACATCATGTTCAATCCTCAAATGATCAAGGTTTCAACTTGGCATTTAGTGTCAAACACAAGATTCTTTCTTCCTATGAATGTAGCCTATTCACACAATTCATTTCATTTTACTGACTCTCGATGCTTCATTCACAAGCAGATTGTGGGAGGTTGATAGGAAGCCCTCTTTGAGTAGTAGGAGGGACCTTGGGGCCATGTACAAAACGTAAACCATCAAAGAGTCTTTATGATTTTCTCTCATCATCATTGCCATCTGTTTGTTATTGTGGGGGAAGAGAGTATGTCACAATCAAGGATGTAGGTTTCCCTTTAAACCTCCATTTCCTTTATCATTTTTCTTACCTCTTCTTCACATTTTCAAATCGAATGAATCTTCAAATAAAAATCTAAAGATTTATTTAATTATTAAAGTACATTCCATAAATCCACAATTTTTTCCTCAACCACGTTGGGGGGTTCTAGTCCATGTTGGTTCTAGTCCATGTTATATGATAAAATCAAAATTAAGATTGACATAAATAATGATGAACTATTAGGAAACGATGTGTAACCTACAAAAAGAAATAAAAAGAGTGAAGGGAGGTGGGGGGGTGGATATTATAATTTGAAAACCTCCATTTCCTTTACCATTATTCATGCATTTTTTTTCACATTTTCAAAGTGAAGCTTCAATTAACATTTAGATATTTATTTAGTTATTAGATTAAATTCAATAAAATATAGAGCCTTTTCCCCAACCATGAGTTCTAATAGATATGTATTTAATTCAAGATAATAATTATTCAATTAAAAAGAAGAAGAATATATATCTTTCATATGTTAACATAATTTATGATTATTTTGAAAAACAAAAAATGAATAATGATGTACATCGGTCATTGTAACAATTAAACAAGATGATGTGAACCCTTGCATTTCAAATGCCT
>Ga0209208_10003844_pt1 | contig 21476 bp, 12 predicted proteins | sample S1TSphfallax_3_FD_187694 | JGI IMG/M metagenome (GOLD analysis project Ga0209208, IMG submission 187694) | Host-associated microbial communities from peat moss isolated from Minnesota, USA - S1T2_Fd - Sphagnum fallax MG (SPAdes) (version 2) | ecosystem: Host-associated > Plants > Peat moss >...
GCCGTTTGAATCCTCACAAAAGAATCTCATCTTGATGGAAGACATAATTTGCACAACATGCAAGTCACATCGTACATGGATTCCATATAACACTTTAATTCTTTAATTTTCAGTCATATATCATGTAAATAAGATATAACCATTTGAGTCCTTGCAAAAAAAATCTCATCTTGGACCCCGGTGGTCATGATTGTTCATTGGGATAGCCAATTATGGGATGTTGAGACCTCAAAAAAAGTTATGGTTTCAAACCTAGTGGTGCATAGGTGAAACTTTTGCTAGCCCCTTGCCAATGAGTAGGTCATGGGTTCAAACCCATTAAAATGTAGAGAAACTCTTGCAAGTCCTTTGTCAATGAGCTTGACTTTAAGGTGCCAACATCTTGTTAGGTGTTGTGTTTCACAAAGAAAAATAATATCACTTTTGTGTGTGTGTGTGTGTGTGTATGAAAACAACTTTTTGGTATTTACTTTCAAGTTTGAAAATGACATTGTTTCTTTGTTTTAAGGAATGTCAAATTTTAAAATATTGTCACTTTTCCCACCCATGTGGAAATTGGACATGTCACTTTTCATTACCACCACACATTATGAGAAATCATGTCCTTGCAATTTTTCCTATGCAATAAAAAGTGTCTTTGCAATTAATACTAATTGTGAACTAGTTGCAAAAGACACAAATTTTCATAATGATAACTTATGCATTTACATGCAAACATACAAGAGATATCCATAAAGTGATGCCTAGTTCTATGCTCCTTTTCATCCTCACTTGGCCATGTCATCCCCAATTTGAAAGTATATTTAAAATCCTTGGAACTACAACCCAAAGCTCAAAAGTAGGGATGAACTTTCCAAAATTTTGACCATGATTTATCTTTTTCTAAACTTCACTTAAAATTTTGTGCTTGCATAAGGGGTTTAGCTACCTTGGTTAACTAGGGGCCTACCTAGGCTACCTACATAGTGTACCTACCTAGCTACTAGTCTACCTAAGCTACTTACCTATGTTAACCAATGTAGTGCACATACCCACCTACTTAAAGTACCTACCTACCTATTTTGCTACCTAGGTTGCCTACTCACCTACATCCCACTTACATGTGTTACCAAGGTCTATGAACCTACTTAACCTACCAACCCACCTACTTAGTGTACCTACCTACCTACTTAGGCTAGTTACCTAGTCACTTGCCTACTTTACTTAAGTGCCACTTAAAGTACCTACTTACTTTGACTACCTACCTAGGTTTCACACAATGTGGGAGACATGAATCAAGGACAAAATTAGTTTGACTTGGAGTTTATGAGGTTTTTCAAGTTTGGTCCCTTATATTTTTGTAGTTCAAAAGTGACAATCCCAATTTTGGGTCTTGTCATCACTTGTGGCCTAACTTGTTGTGTAGGTTCCAATTAGTTAGAACCACTTTACAAATATAGATATGTAAAGATTAACAAAAAGTTTCACACCACTAACAGTGTCCATGCCCAAATTTGGTACTATTTGCATGCAAACCTAAATTTACCTAAACATGTTTAATGTTTGCTTTTTTTTAAATGGTTAGAGATTGACATGATGCACATAAATGACTTACTCTCATGGTTGAGTAAATAATTGGTGTTAAAATTAAAGCTAGCTTGATAAGTTTTTTTTTGTCATTCATCACAAATGCTATTAAACTTGAAAGTTTATTAAGGCAAGAATCTACAAGCGAAAGAAAGGTAATAAACAAGAGTGAAAAGTCAATGCATAAAAAGAACTTATGATATGTATGAAACATAAACTATATTGAAAGAAAGATCCAATGATTGAATTTGCACATGCATTAAATACCGATTTGTAGTTTCTTCATACAATTGTGCCATCAAATCTATCTAATTTTGTCAATGAATCTAAAGCACATCTAATGATAAAAATGGATGTGTAGACCTTTCCATTCTCATTTGTTCAAGCCTCAAGGCATAATTCTTTTAAAATAAATTGTAAATTTGATTACAAGTGGGGTTGGTTACAATAATTTGGAGATGTATTGGAAGCCTAATCAACCTTCAATAAAGATTGATTTGGAATGCATATGTTAATTTTGGCAAACAAGTACAACTTCGTTGTAATTTTCATGTTATATGTTTTGAATTAGGCAAGGTTTTTGATTAATAGCTTAACTTTTGCATAAGGGTAAACTATTTAGATTTTCAAAAAAGATTGGACATTAAAATAAAATAAAATTTTGTGTAGGAAAAGTTAAATGTTTAATTAATTAATTTTCACTGAGAAGAATGTAAATTTCATGAGCTATATGGTACAAGTTTTTCCAAAATGTTTTCACTTGTGTGCTCAAAAAAAGGAGAAAGAAAATCACATGATTTTCACACATGTAGTTAATTTTGTAATGTTTAAATTCATCTCCTACTTATGAAATGACAACTTATTAAATTTAAACTACGTACAGGAAGAACCACAATAACTTGATATAATAGAAGTTGAATACATTGAAAATTTGACCAAGATATGACATATTTTCCAAATAGGGATTAGAAAGGTGTAGATAAGGTTAAATCAAGTTTCAAAAATCCCCACATCAATTGATTGGTTATTTGGGGTGTAGGGGCACAAGTGTTGAACAAGGGTGTAATGTTTACTATGCACCCCAAAAATTTCCCAATTTATCTTGATGTGGTCCCACATTTATGACACATATGTTGACATGGTGATTACATGGTACTTATGTGGTGCCTATGTGACACTTTTGTGATCCCTATATGGCTGACACACCCTTGAGCTCCTTGATGGACTCAATTGGGAGTCCAAAGGTGAAGACAACTAAAGGAGAAAGAGTTGGGGCACGCTCCTTGGTTCGCAACACTTCACGGGTAGAGGGGTGTGTTGGAGTTTCAAGATGGAATTAGGCAGAATGACAAGCAATCCAATTACTCACACATACCTGCACAAACCAAATAATGAGTTGGTTAGTGCATAATTGAAGCATTTTAATGCATGGACGAACCACAAGCAAACACAAATTCACAAAACTCACCACGACCCAAACTTGGGGGAAGCCACCACCTTCCCCCTTATAGTATACTATGTGCATGGCCACGGGACCAGCACCCAAATGTCATTTTGTTTTGGGACTCCCAAGTGGGAGTCTCGAAATTCCCAAAGTTGGGACTCTCGCGACTTTGGGGGCCCATAATTTTGTGTGAAAACCTTCGATTGAGATGAGGTTTAAATCAAAGTTGTAACCCTCATAAAAAAAAATTCAACAATATGTGGCACGCCACCTACACGCAAGGAAATCGGGGCGATTCCCAACTTTTAGTGGTCGAGGGTCAAATTGCCAATTTGACTCCCAACCCTTTTTTTGGCCATAACCTGTGCTTTAAGTGTCCAAATGGGTCATGCAAGCTCATTTTAAATATCTATGGTACAAGAGATTTTCAATGATATAAAGAACTCTTCAATCCAATGGGTTTTGACCCCTGAAATTTCTCTCTGAAAATTTGGGAATTCATCGGGACTCCAACTCCCAAAGTGGGAGCTCACTTGGGAGTGTGAGGGTTCATTCCTTCACACTCTCCTACACTCATGGGAACATGAGATGTGACTCCCAGGCTTCCCTTTTGGCCCACAACCTTGCAAGCCCTTGCCTTGGTCGTGAGCCCAAGGCTAGGGTTGCAACAATGGCACTTATATGTGGAGCTTCTGTGACATTATTTGTGCCATTGGGGAATACATGTTTGCACATGGGAACCCATGTCCTAATTTTTCATCAACCCACATGAAAAAAATTCATATTAAAAAACATGTTCCAATAAAGTTGGGAATTTAATTTCAATAGTCCCAAATGGCACCAATGTGCATTCGAAAATGAATGGGGAACACATTTTCCCATGTTTGGCCATAGGTCATTTCATGCCAATGTGCATTCCCACAATGTGTTTGGGAACCCATCACGTCTCCACATGAGGGCAATAGTCTTTACATGGGAAAAGTAGCTTGGTGGAATCATCAATTATATCACACAATTCCCTCACAATCCCTTGAAAGAAAATGTGTGAAGTGATAGGAGGAATTCATCTCAACTTGTATGTTCATATCAAACAAGTTAAATGTGTAGTATCTAGGATATAATGCCTTGAAAATCAAACTAAAGGTAATTTGCCCAATCGATGGCATCCAAGGATTGGCCTAAAATGTGTTTCATGATTATAGTTTGTTTAGGAGATAATTTAACCATAATGGAAATGATTGAAGCCCATTTTGTAAGGAATTAAAAGGGCACCTTGGTGGAATGCTTGAATGTGTTGCACAATTCCTTGCAAGGAGATGTGTGCATTTTGATGATGTTTTAATGAATGATTAACTTGAACCATTAACTATCTAATATATTGAAATTTTTGCCTTGAAAATCAATTTGAAGGTTATTTGCTTGGTTGGAGGCATCCAAAGATTGGACAAAAATTGACATGGACCTTATACTCTTTTTAAGATAGAATTCAATCTTCAACAATGGAGATGATTAAGATCATTTATGACGATGTGGGTTTAGAGTGTTGTGGAATGGTCAAGTCTTGCACACACGTATTTCTTTCCATTTGAATGTATGGGCAAGTTGTGATATTCAAATGTGTCACAACAACACATATTGGGTTTTACAACCGGTTAACAAAACAACTAGTATTTTTTTCAATTACAATTGTAACTACATAATCATGTTAATGACTGCCTGGTTGCAAAGGACATTGTGGTGCCACTTGGCATTATGGTTTTGCAACTATAGTCGATATCACGACTTGATGGTTTTTGCACAAATATCAATATTGTAAAAATATATATTAAATATATTTTAATTGTCCAAAATTAAGTAATAACAAAATTCTATTGATTCTTGCAACTATTGGGGAATAATAATAACTTATGATTTAATGATGTTGATATGGCATGCCATGTGGCTACAAGGTTGGCTAGTAGTTGCAACACCTCATGATTTATGACACTAACTTCAATGGATTTTTGTTTATTAATCGATCATGTGATTAATGACAATTTACAATATCTTTTTTTTGGGATACATGCTACGTGGCAAAAGTTCATAAGGTGTGTTCATTAGATTTATATGCCAATTATCTTTATAGGTTTTGTTATTACCTTGAGCTAACGGATGCCAATGGGTGAATTTAAAGTTTACGTCAACAACATTATGGGTTTTAAATTGGTCAATGAAACAACTATTGTGCTTTTCAACTACAATTGTAATTACTTCGTCACAAAAATCACTATGTTGCAAAGGCCATTGAGATATCATGTGATGTCATGGTTTTGCAATTATAATTAATTAATTGCAAAAACCATTTACCTTTGTGAATAATAATGATTCAATTTCCCATGATGATGACATGGTATGCTATACACCAAGAAGATGATGTGGTCATATTTGTCAACATTACAATTCATGTTATTGATTCAATTAATTAATTTCATTTATTAGCTAATTGAAAATATTTTGTCCCTTGCGATTAATAACAATTCGGTCTTCCATGTGATGATGACATGGATACCATTTGGCAACAAGGTGTCACAAATTTAGTGGTAATCCATGATTTTTGTGACACCATAAGTTTTGTGTGTCTTGAATTTATGACACCAATATTTGTCATGGCGTGCCATAATTTTTTGTGTGCCATGAGGTTTTTGAAGTCATGAATTCACATGCATGTGCATGTGTATTAAAAAATCTATTGTTAACTTGTAATTATGACTACAATATTAATAGTCATTTTGAAAAAGGTGACACATAACTCCTTGACTTTTTAACTATTCAACACATTAGCTTACGTCAATAATATTCTATCTACATGTTGGCGAGACAAGTAAGAATTACCTAGGTCAGCTATTTATACATACATTCATCATTTTTTTCATTCAAACATTAGTCATCCATTTAAGTTGCCAAATACCCAGTAACTAAAACTTCAAACCTTAAATCCATACTTTAGGCAAATGAGTTTAATTGGCCTCTCTCCTCCTTCACTTTTAAAACCTCTTCCTTCTTCATATGCAATGCCCTATAAAGGAACAAGGGTAGCAAGACAATCGAGTGATCTTTTCGAAGTTGTGTTTCATCAATTGTTGCCATCATCATTCCTTCAATGTTATTGTAAATGTTGATTGAATGAGCAAAAGGACAAGGTTGGAGGTTGGAGTGCAAATGAGCCGTGTGAGGATTTGATCACCTTGAATGCATTCTCAATAGTTGTATTGACTCCTAGTGTGTGATTTATGATCCTTTAATTTGATGCGAATTTGTGTTCATCTATTCTTTTTTAATTTGCAATTCTAAGTTTTGAAGCAATTATGAATTTTGAAATGGAGAAAGGTTTTGAAGAATTGGCCAAGACCCTAAAGTCGAGGGAATTTTTTTACAAGTTGCTTAATGTTTCAATTCATATTAAAAGAAGTTCCATTCCCCATTCATTCTTTTCAACTTTTAAGTGAGTTTAAGGTTTATTATACCAATTGTTGTAAAACCATTGAATGTGACAAGTTGAACCAATAGCCACATTCTTTTTTTCTATTTATATTTACAATCAACAAAAAGCTTTCAAGAACCTTTTCTAATTCCAACTTCAAACTACAATGGTGTTTAAAATTTGTAGTTACAATTCAAAAGAATGAATGGGTGGGGAACCCCTAGACTTGTTGCTTTGGTTGTCATCTTCATTGGTGAGTGTGCGGCACAATGCAAGCAACAAAAGAAAGGGAAGAAGGAGAAGAATAAAAAAGGAAAAAAAAGGGGGAAAGAAAAATGAAAAGAAAAAAAAAGGGGGTGAAAGAGGAAGTGGTAGGAACTCAAAGTTCCATCACCATTGCCACTTTGAATTTAATCTTTCAGACTTGGCATGAACCGTATAAGTTTAGTGGGTTGTGAATTCAATCTCGTTAGACTTGGCACAAACCTTATAAGTTCAGCGGGTTGTGAATTCAATCTCGTCAGACTTGGCACAAACCTTATAAGTTCAGTGGGTTGTGAATTCAATTTCGTCAGACTTGGCACGAACCTTATAAGTTTAGTGGGTTGTGAATTCAATTTTGTCAGACTTGGCACGAACCTTATAAGCTCAGTGGGTTTCAAAATTTTGCGAACCTTGGTGGAGACTCAAGATAAAGGGGTGAAAGGATGTCCAATCTTGACCTTTTTTTTCAAGTTTCCTAAACCTAGTAAATAGGTTTGGTACCAATTTGAACTTACCACACGATTTAGTTATTTTTTATTTCTTACAAAAATTATCATCCACATGAAAATACTTCATCCATAATTTGGATGTGAAACCATTTTTTCATCCATTTAATAATCAAACACTAAATTAATGAAAATGTGGGAAATTAGTTTTTAAAAACCCAACCTAAAACCAAATGTTGAACACTTAGACCCCTAAGATTGGACACATTGGACTTTATAATCGGACAAAAAAAAATTATTTAATTGATTTCAATTCTTGTTTTAGAATTATTTTAAATTTTATTTGGAAATTCATATCTTCCATATCAAAATCCAATTAAAGTGTGGTTTGTGCCATCACATTTTTAGAGAGGAGAACTACATGTGTGCAAATGTGCAAGGTTTTTGGATACTACAATTTGAAGATTCCATAGGCTATTTTTTATTTTTGGAATTTATTTCACATTGAATCCCAAATATTCATATCTTCCACATACAAAAGTAGAATTTCACGTCATCTTTGCCATTGTGATTTTGGAGAAAAACACTGAGTGTTTGAGCCCATTTGGTGAAAAAGGTTTTTAAACTTTTTCCCCAAGGTTTGGCATGGGGTGTGCAAGGTGCATGGAATAAGGGTGCAACACATTTATGATCTCATCTTTGTGTTGGGAAACATTACCATCCCTACCCATAGGTGGTGGAATGTTACATCGTCAAAAAATTCAAAAGATATTTGAATTTATGTTGTAATTTTTGGGTGGAAATTACAACAAGTGGCGGTTTACATTACATGAATAATTACCCCACTTTGTGTTGTTGGGATTTCATTTGTTTTCTTGTTTTTGTTTTGGTTAAATTATTGGTTTTTTTAAAGGGTAAAGGTTTTTCGGGTTATGTTTCTTTGGCCAACATCACAGGGCAAGCACATGTTCATGTGATGACCTAGAACATGTGCTTACACTACAACAAAAGGTGTCTTAGTTGTACACCAAATGATTTCATTAAATTTCAAGTGAATTCACCAACCTTTATAAACAAAAACTAGTTGGAAAGTAGTGAATTCATTAGTCTAGTGAATGGGAACTAGTGAACTGCACCCACATTTTGTAATAGTGATATTATTCATGTGCTTTCCCACATGTGTTGATTATTGTAATGAGCCCAAGGGTTGAAATTAGTGCCATTAATGGCCAGGCATGGGACAAGGCTACCACCCAATCTTGATTATTGAATAAATCATGTTTGACACTTAAGTTACCCAAACACAAAGATTGGGGTTTAGTGGAGGGCAGGTTGTAATTTCTATGGTGTTGTTTATTGTTGTTGGGGTGAGATCAAGGTGATGAACGATAGACCTTTGTGGCGGTGAAATTGGATTGATGACTCATAGACTATAATTATTGTTTGCACAATTGTGTGACCCTAAGTACATTTGGCCTTGTGGAATGTGTTGGCGGATGCAAGTGCGTTAATCATAAAAATGCAACATTTTTGGGTTTATGATTTAAGCATTTTAGTTTATGGGTCAAATTGCAACAAGTTCAACATTCTATTAGGTTTAACAATAGCCCACAAGTGCAACAACCCTTGGTTTTGTTGACTTTAGAATGTGGATACCAAGGGTTAAGGTTCACCATAGAAGTGACACATGGTTTGGATACAAGAACAAGTTCATTAGTGGATTTACCAGGCAAGGGATGAAGTTTAGACCACCCACACCACATACAACATCATTTAAAAGGGATTCCTTAAATTTAGAGGTAGATTTACCTTCGCATCTAACTTATATACAATTGTTGTGCGACATGGAAAATGTGTATGGTGCTTCCAAAAAACTTTATTGATATTCGGGGGCAATCGATACCATTGAACTAGATGATTTCAACTAGGAATTTAACATGTGGTGTGATATGTAATACCTATGGAATCCTCATATGTTTACTCATTTCCTTGTTTAGAAATTTTTATTTTAGTTCATTTAAAGGGGCCACCCATGGATGATTACCATGAGTTTTGTTAAGTTCATGAAGTTAAAATTAAATATTAGTGTTGGTATTAGTTGCCCTTGACTATTTTGTTATTATGTAGGAATGAACTTTTTCATTTATTGGTGCAACTACATCTAGTTGTCATTCTTCAATTAGAACCATAGCTCTTTCCATGCCAATTACTGCTACTAGCATTGTTTCTAGAAATGGGCAATGGGTTTTCCCACTTTCAACCATGTCATTGAGTTTTTCAGGGAATTACAACTATTAAAGGGTTATGACTAAAAAACTTTGCACTTTGCAATAGTTTCAACATAAATGGTAAACCCTATGATCAAAATTTTCAGAAGGCATATGCCTAAATGTGGCAATTGATCAATGTTTTCAAGGTGTCAAAAAGACCTAAGCAATCAAGTTTTGGTTGGCATCCTCAACAAGGATCTTAAGTGACATGTGCGAAACATTGTGTTGAATCAATTGACATAGTCAACCTTTATAAAAGTGTTCCAAATTTTGGGACACATTGAACTCAACATGATTGAAGAGAAATTGGTAACCATCTGATTCAAACATGATACTTGAAGACCTCTTTAACACCTTCAACCTAATAAGTACATGGTTAACCAACCAAAGTTGCACCACAAGAAACACTACTACAATTCATTGTTTTTCAAAAGGTCTAAGTTGACTAACAATTTATTTTTTATTATTAGACATATACATTTTGACTAAAGGCTTAGGGCATGAATGACATGTGTATTTTTTGACTAGTGAATTTGACTAAAATGACTTATTTGATTATTTGTCAAATTCAACATCTAGTTAAGTTGGACCAAAAAAGACCACCTTAATCAAAATGGCCAATGTCTTCTAGTAATTAAGACATTTAGTCAAAATTGACATAACGAAATAACATCCTTAATCAACATGGACAATGGTGTTTTAGTCAAATGGGACATCTTATGTACCTAATAAGCAAAGATAACTACAAACTAGGCTAGGCAATAGCCTAGGCCTACCTACATACCAACTTATTTACTTACCTACCTACTTACTTACTTATTTAATTACCTACCTCCTACTTTTTGCATACCATTTTACATACTTACCTCCCTAATTACCTACCTCCTACTTCCCACATACCATCTTACATATTTACTTACATACCTCCTACCCACTTATTTACCTACCTATCTATCTCATACTTTGTATCTACCTAAACATTCCCACCTAACTACCATTTACTTCCTACAACTTACCTACCTAAATCTACCTACCCACCCACCTACCCCTTGAGGATTACAAGCTACATATTTTTGTACCTATTCTACCTACCAACTATTGTGCAACCTACTTAACTTTTTTATTTACAAACATATTTAATGATGTGAAATAAACAAGTGAAATAAAAACTTGACAAATCTTGTCAACTTTGGAAAGTGTAGTTCATTGATAAGGATTTGAATTATCATCAGGGAGGTGAAGGGTTTAGTTCCTAATACTTGCAAATTATATACATGTAAATAATAATTTACCTCTTAAATTTATATATTACTTGCCTACTTACCTACCTACCTACACACAAAAAAATATTGTTGGTAATAATCTATTAAAAAAGGTAAAAATTTGACCAATCAAATGGTCCACTATCCACCAATCAAAATGACTATGGTTAAATAGTCCAACATTTTGCCAATGAAAAAGCCACCTAATCACACTTCACAAGTCAAAATTGGTAGGATGGTCTTTTTGACACATGTTTAAATGGGCTTTTTTTCCCACTAGATTCTCTAGTTTAAAAACCCATGAGTTGTAATGAAGAAGGCAAGGGGCCTAAACAAGAATTTGAGAATGGTTCCTCATCATATTTTGCACAATAAAGGGGGAGAAGACAAATGTTGGAGACATGTGGTGGGTCTCATTGGAATAATGATTGCCCTAATCCTCCTTAGGTCATTACCACCAAGCCCAACCCTAGTCAACCTTGTTCTCATTGTAAGGTTTATGGTCGTGATGTATACCATTGTTTCACCTTACATCATGAGCTTCAATAGGGCCAATCCCAGGTGGGAAATGCAGAAAAATCCCAAGGTTTTAGCAAGGGTTTAAAAGGGGAAAGTGTGGCCAACAAAGGGCCATCCTCCAAACTAGCTTTGAAATAACCCAACACCGAGGAAACATGATTTGCAAGACTGGAGGCTTTAGTGGCAAGTACAACATCCAATATGGTGGCACAAATGAAATCCAATGTGCATATTTTAGGGATGCCTCGAGATCAAGGAAACACATCATCTCTTAGTTCAAATTGATTAAGATTTTTTTATGGGGCCAAAATTTTCAAGCCATTGACCACAATCCTTTGTGTTAACATATACAATTTCCAACCTTATAGTGTACTTATGGTGGTGTACCAATTATGGTTAGGAAGATGCTTAATTCCACTTCTAGAACAAGGGCACCAACTAGTTTGTTAATTAGAGGTGACAACAACAATATATCAAACACCATTGTTTTCCACCACAACTTTGGTTATTCATGGTTCTCAATTGGTGACAATGTTTCATTTAGCAACCACATTATGTGAAAATGGGAAGATCACAAGGATGTTAATTACACCAATTGATAAATCAAAAACTAGTAATAACATCTTAGGATGTTCCCAAAACCAACCAACCACTTATTGTGGAGGTGCCACCTTGGCATGGACTGCAACATCCAAATTCCAAGAACTTTTAACATAGCCACCCATTCAATGGGCAAGTGTTCTCTTTAATGTGATTATGGTATGTAATTAATGAAGATGGATTGAAAAGGGTATTGGGACAACATTACTGATCCCAAAGGCTTTTGTTGAATTCAATTGTTCAACCTCTAATGTTGGGCAAAATAGTACTAGAAGGTCTAAATTTGATTTAGGTTGATTTGGAACCATGCTTGTACCAAAGCTTGATGTCAATGGGTGGGTCAAAAAAAGCTTAGGGATTAACCAAACATGAAGGTTATCATCAAGGTTGATTTCATGAGACCAACAAATTACATCACAATGTGAGTTCACATAGTGGTGACACATGTTACATCATATGATGTATTGGTTGGAAGGGTAGTTTTGAACCTCTTGGGGGTTGCCTTGGACTTTTGGGAGGTCACTGCCCACTATTGACTAGGATAGTAAATAAAAGGTAACCATAAGGCTTTTCTACTAGTTATTTTCATTGGGGGGTAAGTAGGGAAATTTAACAAGTTAATAATCTTGGTTGGCTTTTTAAGGCTTCCCCATGGGTTTGATTTATTGGAAGGCAACGTCCATGATTAGGATAAGCCCTTTAATATTGAACTAGAAATGTTAAATGTTTGTGGGATGCCATTCATTGCACCATCATTATCTGATTTCATACCACCATGGGGGATTTTGTTAAAGTTGTAAACATTAGTTAGCCATTTCATCAAGCTTGGCACACTCTACCATGGGTGAAAGCATGGTTAGGTGGCTCAAAAGTGGTGTTCGAGAGTCCATAATCTAACATTAACATTTATTTTTTGTTGTGTTAACAATTATCAAACCATAAATCCTATAATATAATTATCCCCTATGTTTTTAATCATAATTATTACACTACTACATAACTTGTCCGTTTTGGAATCCTTTTACATAGGATTTTCTGTCAAAATAGACCTTGGATAATTTTGGGACAAGTTAAAAAAGATTAGTCATTTAAAATAGGTAAGTGTTACTAAAATGGACAAGTGTAAGATGATTAAACATTAGCATAATGCCACAGTGGCATGTCCGATATGACTAACTATGGGGTGTATGCATTCTAAGGTGGCTCATTTTCAACAAATGTTCCACTCCCTAAAAGTCCATACAATAATGTTTAAATGGTAATACATTTTAATATCATTAATTTAGTGAGGAATTACATGGTGGTTAATGAACTAAAAAACCCATATGAAAATAATCCATTTTAAACAATTTTTTAATGTACATGTTAAAAAAATAAAATTGAAATCCACCCAAAAATGATTATGATATGGACTTATGAAAATATGGTCCATTTTAAGAGATTCAAAAGTTCATAACTTTTTTTGGTTAATTTTTGTCTAACAAATTTTTTGCACATATGTTCTTTTTGTTTTAACATATCATATATTGAGTCCCTAAAATTCATACAAAAAAATGCATGTATATAAAGACACAAACAACAAACCAGTTCATATTTTTCAACTTCAAAAGTTCATTACTATATATTTGGTGTATATAGGTTGATTTTTTTTTTAATAAATTTTTTCGTCTTCAAGTTGAAAATCTAAATCTAGCCACAAATTTGGAAAATTATTGCTTTTATGCCATGTTAATAACATGTAAATGCACGCCATTCTGCAAAAAACTAAATTATGATGCAAAAAGTGAACTTCCTTACCTTGCAACCGCCTTGTGTGACTAAATGCAATGATGTGGCATGTCCATTTTAACAAATTGTGTGACTGAATTAATGATGTTTCATGTCTATTTTCAAACAATGTTACTAAATTGATGATGTGGCATGTCCATTCTAACAAACTATGTAACTAAATTGATGATGTGGCATGTCCATTCTAACAAACTATGTGACTAAATTGATGATGTGGCATGTCCATTTTGTTTAATCGTATGAATGAATGTAATGACATCGCATGTTCAATGTGACTAAATATGTGATTAAATATGATTATTTTATAAAATAATTATAATCTAAATAATATTTTTAAAAACATTATCAATGTATCAATTCCTTTTTGGATTATATTCAAATCAAATATTCTTTTAATTCAATGTTTTTTTTCAAAAGTTAAACCTTGCAATAGGTTCAACCTAGAAAGCTTGAACATTTTAGGACGTGACTTTGAGGGTTAAAACCTTTGCTTATATACTTTTAAAACTGAGATTGATGACCAAACAATATGGGATATATTTTTTCAACGAACAACTTAATCACACAAAATTTTCAGTTTATTAGACCTACCACCAAATACTTAGGAATAATATTTACAAATTTGTGTACATTGTTCTATTGTTTCTAAGCTTCAAAAAGATTTTGTAGTTCTCCACTTGGCACATCCAATGGTACAAAAAATATTGAAATCGATGAAAAAATGAGCAAGTTAACCCTTTGAAAGTGAATTAACGACTTAAAAATTTGGTTCCCTTTTTTGAGTTTTAGTTCTTCGTACATTGTTCCATTTTTTCTCATGTTTTAAAACATTTTGTAATTCTCCTCTTGAAAAATCCAAAGATGAAAAAAAATCTTAATTTGATAAAGGAATGAGCAAGTTATGCTCATTGAAAGTGAAGGGGGTGATTTTTAGAAATTGACCACATGTTAGTCTAGCTTGCATTTTTGACTTTAAACTCTTTCTATATTTTTTTTTGTTTTCACACTTTCAAAGAAAGTTTGTGAAGCTTAAGATAACACATCCAGAGCTTATTAGATTGTTAAGAATGGACAAGTAATGAAAAAAATATGAAACTTGAAAGTAAAGGGGGTCTAAATGTTTTTAAATTTTTTTTTTAGTGAGGTCAACCTATGTTAATAATACATTTGTAATCAAAGTGACTAACTTTAGTCACATTTGGACGTGTGTTAGATAAATGACTGATTTTAGTCATATGTATATATATCACTTTGATTACACATGTAAATTAATTGATTAATTTTAGTCACATTGCTAGTAGGTTGATTACACGTAACCACTACATAAAGTCCATGTATGAAGTTACAATGTTTATTTTGACTAAAATGAAATTCAAATTAGTTATAATAGATAATGCTACTCTTTTGGTTTGTCAAAATGGACATGGTTAGTTATGTGATTACAAAAAAATTGATTCTACAATCATGTTAGTTAAATTTCACTAGTGGAAAGGACATGGTATTGTTATTGTGTTAATAAGTCAACCTATGAATATCCCTAAACATGTGATTAATAAAAAAATCCATGCAAAAGATTTAAAAATTAATATGAAATGGATTCTCAAAGATAAAAATTTACAACAATCACATCATTTAAAACTTTAAAAATTTATATATATACACGAAAAGTTTCAATGCATTTCACTAATAAATTCTTCATTTGATGGTGGTTTCATTTTTCACACTAGTTTGACATATTTTTTGAGTTCACATTTTTTTGTTTTTTTGTGTGGGGTCCAACCACACTATAAGGAACCACACATGCCCCCTTAGACCATTGTTTTTTTGTTGCTTTTAAAAGAATCTTTTAAGAATCTTTTTATATGTCTTTTAAGAAACATTAATTTTTTAAAAAAATTCTTGATACTATTATGTTAAGGTGTACATTAAAGAATATCCAAAAATATGTCATAAAAATTATTTTCAAATTGTGCTTTTAATGTCAAAATTATTTTAAAGTACCGGTTATGATTTCTAATGGTAAATGTTAGTATGATTGCACCCTGTGACAAACATAGTGTTGTCATTTCAAAAGTTCATTATGAGTCCAAAATCTTTTTATAATTCATCCAAAAAATTTACGATGATTCCCATTAAAGTTTATGACAACATGAATAATTAAAAATTGACAATGTGAATTTTGAATATGGCTTTAAATTTTATGTTTGTATGTAATAAAATAAAAAAACAAGTGTGGCAATCCAAATAGTCCACCTATTCATGTTTTCACCCCATGATCAAAACCATAATCATTCATAGATCTAGATTTGAAACCACTAAGTTTCAGGCCATTGGACACCAAGGTTATTTAGTGGAATATTCTTGTGGATGGGATATGTTTGTTGGAATTTTTTAGAAACATTAGTTTAAGAATTCTTATGATTCTTCAATCTAGCATCAATATACAATGATAGGAGTACGTGGAAAAGGATCCAAAAGTTTGGCAAGCCTCCATGCACCACATTATGATGTTATGACAACATCCTTATTTGTTGCCTACATTAGTGGTTCAAAGTGACCAAAATTCCTTACCGAAAAACATAATTTTGTTGTCGCCACAAGATTTGGATAAAAATGGGTTAATAGATTTGGTCATTTTAGGATGGCCATGTCAAGGTCTTTCATAGGCTAACATAGGTCAAGATCTTTCAAATTCCAAATCACGATTTTTCTAGGAATTGATTTGTGTGTTGCAATGTTTGCAAACCATACAAATGCATTCGTATGCATACATGTTGGAAAATCTCCCACCTTTGGGGGATTCTCAATTAGCTATGTTGGTAACATGGCACCATATTTGGGCTTGGATCGGGGAACTAATGCAAATGGATGTTGCATTAGTCAATTCACGTTCCCATTAATGTCAATGGATGTGGATTAATTTGACACCACTAGAATTGATTCAAAATGCATATCAACTTATTTTAGGGTCACCCACATGCTTGGGGGATGACATATTAGATCTTGGTCATCATTTATGTGTGGTTCATCATGATGATCAACCACCTTTCATTGTGGTCAATAGGATTGCGCTTCCATGAACAACCCTATTGAATTTTTTGAATTTATCACATTTTCATGCATTTTGAAATGGGGACTTGGGATGGTTTGGGACTCTAAATCCTCACACATGGAAGAACCCAATGTGGATGAGAGGGATTGGGCCATGGGTTTTCACATTAGCACCACCACTATGTTTGGACAATCTTTCAAAGGGAGTTTGTAGGTGAATTTTGAGGGAGGTCACAGACTTGGATTGCTTCACATGGATATTCAATTTATGTTTGGTAGAATAAAGACATTTTGCCCATTAATTCCCACCCACCCACCTTTTCGTTTTTGTTGTTACAACCCACATATGGGACATTTACGTTGGTGCAAGGGGGGTGTATCCTTAACAATTATGGGATCATTTAAGGTGTTAAAAAGGATTTTTTGGTATTCTAGGAAAGGAGTTGGTGATGTGGGGGTGCTTGGAAATTTTGGCACCCACCCATGTTTTGCATAACAATCAGAAGCGATGCCCTCAACCTCGACAATTGGAGATAGTATGTCACCCCAACCCAAAGTGCATGTGATTGCAACGACTTGGGAACCAAATATTGGCCCAATAGTTATAGGAAGTGATGTGTAAGAAATATGATGACTAATATAAAATTGTATTGGAGGTCGATAATTTAAATTTTAAGCAACTTCACAATATTAATGAAGTGGAAAGGGCCTTGTTTCAAGGTTGGACAATAGAATTGTTGGATGTTAGTTTCGTAGAATTGTTTAAAAGTGAAAAAGCTTTAACAATAGTTATGCCACCCAAGATATGTATCATTGGTAATTGGATTAAATGTTGCATGTGTGGGGATTACTATTTAGTGAATAAATGGACCCATTCAAACAAATATGTCATGCCTTTGTCAATTTATTTTTTTGATGCCCTTCTAATGAAGCACACTATGGTGACCCCCTTTGGGATGTCACATTGTATTACTTTCCAAGGGTGCACATGTTTGAGTGTATCCCACTTCAAACTTTTGAAAGAATTTCACAATATTTTTACATATTATGTTAAAATATAGCCTAGGCAAGATAAATTCAAAAAACCTATTTCATTTCATTTTATAAAGTGAAAGATTGGAATATATTTGTGGAAACAAATGTAGTGTACCTACATAGTCAAAAACACAAATATATTATTTCAAAAATAATTTAATTGATTTTCAATCTTTATGAAAGTTGAAGGTATATTGAACCATGTCATTTCACATAACTTTTGAAACATGTTTGGATACCATGTGACTAATTTAAAAAGTTTCATCTCAAAAAATGAGTTTTTTCAACAAAAATGTGATAAATGTGTGGTAAATTGAAAATTTGACAAATAATCACATTCACATGGAAGATGATAAGTATAACTACATGGGCCATTTTTTTTATTGCATGAAAATTTATTATTCTAATGACTAATGAAACCTTAAAATTAGTGTAATCAAAACGAGACAATGGCCTTATTATACCAATGTATACTATAAATATACCCATGGATATTTCAATATAGATAATGAATTAAAAAAAAAAATTAAAAAATTACATAACATTAATTTCATAAAAATAATAATTATAGGCCCCAAAAACCCAATTTCATATCCAAAATTAAATGTACCATATTTTATATTATAAGTATTATAGTACTAGATCCAAAAGTGCCCCAAAGGGGGTCACTATAATGTGCTTTCACCCCTTTGATAAGCCAAGGTTTATATTTTTTTGGACCTATGATATGGTTACCATTAATTACCATTGAAGGAAGGTGACAAGGTCAAGATTGGACATTTTATGGAATTGATCTTCATGGGAAAGATTGTTTGTACCAATGGCGATTTTTACCATTTGGTTTAAATAATGCCCTTGTAGATTTCGAAGGTGATGGATTGGGTGTCAATAGGTTTTAGTTGTGTCAAATGTTACATTGATGACATCATTGTTTTCAACTTGACATCAAGAGGTCACATGCATCATTTGTAGGAAGTGTTTAGAAGATTTAAAAATTCATAATTAAAAACTTGATCACTTACGCAAATGGTGATTTTTTAATACTTAAGTTGAATATTTAGGTCATATGTTTTATTGAGGTGGACTAGGGGTTGAAAAGGTTGAGGTTAAAGTCATATTATTTTTTCCCCAACCAAAAAATGTCAATTGGTTACAAACCTTCTTGGGCTTGTGTAATTATTATCAAAGATTTGGCAAAGGATTTAGCAACATTACTAAGCCCTTGACCCAATTGACACAATTTGACCATGGGTGTATTCAAGGTGAGGTGTAAAAGCAAACCTTTTAGGAATGAAGGTTCGACTCTTGTTAACCCCTAATTTGCAATGACCCATATGAGGATGACTTTTCTAGTTACATATTAACTATAATACTTTAAGGTTGAAAGCTATGCTTACCCAACTTAACAATGATGGTCAAAAGTTTGTGGTGACACATGTTAATCAATATAGTAACAAAAATAGGGCCAAATATAACTCATATGAAAGGGAATGCCTTGCAATTGTTTGGTGAGTTTCATCATTCCAACATTATATTTCTAGTAGTCAATTCACTTTGGTTACTAATCACCACCCAAGTGAAGGCACGTTATGGTGGTTAAAAATTGTTGTCACAAACATTACTTTTTGAAACTATGTGTTTTTGAACTTTTACCAAGCTAAAATTAAAAGGAATTTTTACAAATGGTACTTGAAATTAGGTAGTTCAAAACCCAAATAATAAGATTGTAAAAGAAATCCCATTTTGAAATTGATATTAAGTGATTAAAAGTATATCAATGAGAAAATTGTAATTGTCATGATATACTACAAAATGAAAATATACTTAAAAACCATTCAAATGATTCCCAAACTTGATGAAGTACTTAATCAAATATTACAAATGAGTTCATTGTCCCATTTCAATTCTATATGAAAAGTTCCATTCGTGTGATTTCACAAAAAACATTTAGATGAGGTTTTTCATTCAAACAAGCATAAATGTGTGAATACATAAAAGTTTGTTGAAAAACACTATCATTTGAAAGGCAAAAAGAATTGTGTTGGAGGTTTTGTGTGAAAAATCCATTTTGTGTTTTTATCAAAATGTTAGATGAAATGAAAGAGAATTTGCTCCCTGATTAATATAAAATGTACCCCTAAAAAAACACATTTTCTTGCCCATAATATACCATGATAATGTGCTTTCACCCACCCCTCAAATTTTGATGGAATTAGATCGTATCATAGGAAAATTGGTTAGATGGGCATTTATCTTGTAAAAGTATGATTTTGATATTATTCATAAGGTTAGTAAGGTTAATTGAGTGATGATGGGTTGAATTAGAACCCAAGTTCCAACAATGAGGATAACAAAAAGGCTTGATGGCATTGGGATATGGATTTGGAGGTGGTATTAAGATGACATGTTTTTTGCATACCTATGCACCTTGTTGGGATGTTTTGAGGATGCACCTTAGGTGGGACCAAGTAGTGGGGATTCCTAAGAGGAGGATATTCAATCATAAGGCAATGGCGCATGATGATACACTTGTTATTTCATATTTGCAAGCATGTGAAGTTTAAAAAGGATTAACACCTAAAGAGCAAAACCGGATCATGCATAAGGCTAAATAGTTTGGATGGGAAAGTAATTCCATGTTATAGGTATGTTGAAATGGATGAATATTTGGTAGTACCTTGCCCATAACAATGTGAGGGTTTTGTATGATGTTTATGAAGAGTTGGGCCATTTTGGGGTTCAACGGACATATTGTTTGCTCTAGATGCAACCCTAATGGCAAGGGATGTAACTACATGTTCAATAGTTTATTTTTTAATGTATGGTGTGTGAGCAAGTTTGGGCATCATTCAATGCACCTACACATCATCTACAACTTTTACTGATTATGGGGTTAGGTTATTAATGGAGTTTGGATTTTGCAGGTCCATTGAATTTAACACTCAACATAACCAATATGTTTTGGTTATGGCCAAACAATTTTCCAAGTGGTTAGAATTGGTGTTGTGGAGGGTGGTTATCAACCTTGGGTTCATAGGTTTGAACTTAGAGATTTTGTGTACTTATAACGAATAACATTGACTACTTTGGATGTGACTACAAGACATGCTATTCTACGTGTGTTGTCATTAGAAGGTTATGATGGTCAAACATGGAAAGGTCACATGCGTAATTGTGCATTGTGTCATTTTCTTCATGTGGATGGTCATATTGACCATTATTTGCTAGGTGTTTTTACCAAATTCCATTATATGTTGTGTGGGCAAGCCACAAGGGTTGTCTGACGCGCTCCCAAGTCACGGGGGTGAAACCCACTTGAGGGTCTCAGAAAGTCAAGTTGCGGAATTGAGACTTGGTAGCACGCTCCCGGCTTCCAACTCTAGAAAGGGGTAGAGGGTCGAGTTGGGAGCCCAGGGATTAGACTAGGATGAGGACTTAGTTGATCAAGCTTGAATCTGCATCAAAACAAACCACCCAAGTGGTTAGTTCACTTTCCGGGACACCCTTTGGTGTTGGGACAAGCTGTTGCAACCCTACTTTGGCCAAGTGTGGGGGTGAAGCCCAACACTTGAAAAAAGGGAGGATTTGGAGTCCCCGGGACTCCCGAATGTTCAGAGCTCGACAGCAAGGGGCAAACCACCTCGCATTGAGGTGTTCTTGGTGTCATTGAAAAGGTCTTGAAGCGTAGATATCGAAAATGCCCTCGCATTGGGCATTTGGACATCTGTCGCCCAAGTTATGGGCAAAAGAAGGGCCGGCAGTCAAACTGGC
>Ga0209208_10003845_pt1 | contig 21476 bp, 14 predicted proteins | sample S1TSphfallax_3_FD_187694 | JGI IMG/M metagenome (GOLD analysis project Ga0209208, IMG submission 187694) | Host-associated microbial communities from peat moss isolated from Minnesota, USA - S1T2_Fd - Sphagnum fallax MG (SPAdes) (version 2) | ecosystem: Host-associated > Plants > Peat moss >...
ATTCGGTGTGTGGTAATGATCAACCAAGGTAAAATAGATCATGAGAATGGTAGGGATTAAACAAAGTAGTGAATGAGTTGGATAGGATTGAAACTAATGGACATTTGATTTTGAATTACTTTCGAAGGGAAGTGATTTAGGATGTAGTTTTGGAAATTGTGGGAGTTTGGGAATTTTTTTATTTACATATAAAGTAAGATTTAGAGAATTGTTATAATTAAACAAGGAGCCACGATGTGATTTTAAATTTATGTTAATACTTGAAACCATAAATTTTTCATGTTTTTTGTTCTGATTACCTTTAAAACTATAGATTTGTGATATGATTCAATTCTAAGCAAAAAGAGAAGTGTGGATTTGATGAAGAAACATGGATTTTATTATGTATATGTTGTGTTTTGGCTTTTCGATAATCTAATTGAATTTTGACCACTATTTTTTATTTATTTTAAAGGAAATAAAATTTGTGTAGAAGGAACAATAGTTGTAAGGAGGAAATTGTGTGAAATAGTCTATTAAAATTGTTTTGAACAACTGAATTAAAAAATTTAAGTGTTGAAATAAGTAATTGAAGTGAAATTTGTATTTTTTTAAGTAGGCAAAAAACAATTATAAGATAAAATCTACACCTACCACCCACCATTGGGTGACATGTCCCCCATTAAGTTTACAAACCAAGTAAATTAAAATGATAGGATTTTTTGGTGGCAAATCTAATGCCCATGATTGTGCCAAAATCTAGTGACCTAATGGGCTTGTATATTGAAATTTGGGCAAACTAGATTTCATGTGGAACTTTCAATGACCTCATTTTTATGTTCATAGTTGTTGGGTGATGTGACCCTTTAGGGTTTTTTACATTTTGCAACACTCATATGTATGTGAATGATCTAACTAAATATAATTTTTTTCAAAAATCTCATTTTGGAAAAATAAGCATTTTTAATATTAAAAATGGCTTTGGGGAGGTTGATGGATTTTTTTTGGTTTGTAACTAAATAAATTTGGCTCCAAAACAATTATTATCCATAGTTTTTTTTGGACATTTCAAAACATGTACAAAAAACAACATGGTCTACATCCTTCCCTTACATCTAGGCTTGTGAGGGAAATTGTGGTGCAAGTATTTGAGATTATTTTAGTATCCATATGTTAAACAAGCTTGAAAATGGGCACTGAATATCATGAACATGATGAATGTGAAGACTCTTGTTAACAAACCTTGGGGATGATTCACATTTGAATAGTATGTGATTGATAAAACTTTTGCAAATGCATTTAAAGGTTTTAAGAAAACATGGATGTGTTTTATGGGAGTCATGGATTGGACAATATGTATTAGCAAAAATCAAAAGTTGTTTTTGGGGAAGTTGTGAGATATTTAAACAAAGAAACAATTGATTTGGATAAACATTTTGACACACCCCCAAGCTCCTTGATGGATTCAACTGCGAATCCAAGGGTGAAGACAACGAAAGAAGAAAGGATTGAGGCACGTTCTTTGGTTCATAACATTTCGAGGGTAGAAGGGCATGCTAAAGCTCTGGGATGGGACTAAGAAGATTAACAAGCAAATCAATTACTCACATGGACCTACACAAACCAAACAATAAGTTGGTTAATGCATAGTTGGAGCATTTTGGTGCATAGACGAACCACGAGCAAACACAAATTCACAAGATTCACCACCTTCCCCCTTATAGTATATTCTATGCTTAGCCATGGGACTAGCACCCAAATGTCATTTTGTCTTGGGATTCTCAAATGGGAGTCCTGAAATTCCCAAAGCTGGGATTCCTGCGACTTTGGGGGCCATAATTTTGTGTACAAACCTTCGATTGAGATGAGGTTTAAAGCAAAATTGTAACCCTCGTCTAAAGCTTTCCAATGGTATGTTGCACGCCACCTGCACGCAAAGGAAATTGGGGCGATTATCGACTTTTAGTGGTCAGGAGTCAAATTGTCAATTTGACTCCCGACCTTTCTTTTGGCCATAACTTATGTTTTAAGTGTCCAAATGGGTCATGAAAGCCCATTTCAGACATTTACACTCCAAGAGTTTTTCCAATGATATAATGAACTCCTCAATCCAATGGGTTTTGACCCTTGAAATTATTTTTTGAATATTCAGGAGTCCATCGAAACTCCAATTCCCAATGTGGGAGTTCACTTGGGAGTGTGAAGGTTCATTCATTCATAATCTCCTACACTCCCAAGAACATGAGATGTGATTCCCGAACTTCCTTCTTGGCCCACCCCCTTGCAAGCCTTTGATTCGGTCGTTAACCCAAGACTAAGGTTACGACACATTTTGGATTATGTTGCATTACCTTGGCAACCCATGTTTCAAAATCTTAATTTAGGGTCTCTTTTGTTCATGAATAGTTTTTACAAAATTTTGACAAGTAATGGAATGTTCATTTTGCCCTTTGCTTGCATGACAAGTTTTAAATTAAATACTATCACTTGCTTAAAACTAATTTCATTAATTGGTAGATTTTTCTTTTCACAATGGTCATGGAAATTGGGTTGCCATTGCCATCCTAAGTTCATTGTCATGTTTTTTTTCTATACTGAAATCTTTTCTTTTTTTCATTTGTGCCAAAAATTCAAAATTTTGAAAACATCAAAATAAAAAATTTAAAATACCAAAATTATTTGGTTTGTGAAAAGCTTTACAAAATACAAATGTTGGGGGGGGCGGGGGGTATTTTATTTGGTTTGATTAAATATTTCAAAACCAAAAAAACACTAGTTTTAAATTTTGGAAACAAAAATAAGATCAAAGAATTGTTGGTTCCAATTATTTAAAAAACCACAAATTTCCATGTAAGAATTAATGAAAATTGATAATAATTTGAATTTTTCAAAATTTTGAGAGTTGTGATTATAAATAAAATTAGGTATTTGAACTTTTGAGGGTCACAATTATGAACCTTAAATGCCACCTTGGTACTTGGAAAGGGTTTGGCAAATGTTGTGAAGATATTTAATTTGTAGTAAATATGAGAGTTCAATGTCAAATTCTTATGACTTAAAACCAAGTTAACACTCTTTTGTTAGAGTTAACACAAAAATTGAACTATATTTTGTTAGCTATTCCGTAGATGATCGAGAAAATCCTAATATTATGAATTGTTTTTCTAATAAAATATTTTCTAATTGAGATTCTAATTCTTGTACATTTCGGCCTTTAGCCATAATGCGTATGAGAGGTAGACTAAATGGCTACCTGATTAAAATTGGAACTATTTTTGAGCAAAGTAAAATTAAAATTGTGAAAAAACATTCTTGAACTTAGGGTCAAAATATTTAAGTTGGAAAATTGAGTTTTAAAATTTGACAATGAAATGATTTTTATATTGAAATATTAGTTTTAATTAGTTGTTGAACTCCATACCAATAGAATCCTTGGCTTTAATTTGTTATGAAGCTTTGTACATAATGCATTTGAAAAAAATTCCTTTGAATTTGGAGACAGCCTAATCCCATGAACTTGCTTTGAGCTAGGGGTTCATAAGGTGTAACCTACTTTCCAAGTTGGTAGAGTGAGCTTTTTCCTTTCAAGATGTTTTATGCAAGGTTAGGGATTCCCTTGGGTGCTTCACAAGTTTTCATCCCTTTCACTCTCATAAGAGATCAAACTTGTGCAGCCCATAAAGACAAGGCCTTACCCTACACCTATACACTCTCTGTAACATTGGGAAGTGTGTAACGTGTACATAAGACCAGACTTGAATTTTTGAACCAGGCCTCAAAAAGTTCTTGAATTAAAAAAAATGTGCCATAACTAAAACCAAAGAGTTTAGAAATGGGAAACATTGGGCTCAAACTCACATCCAAAGAACCCTTAAAACAAAAACAACATTACAAGTGGGATTGGAGGTTCTCTTCAAAAGAGAATAACTGCACAATCCTGGTTTGGTGCAGTTTCTAATACCCAGCAACACTGCAAATAACATCAAATTTGATTTCATCAAACAAAGGTCTACTATTCCCCAGTGTGAACAGAGAAAATGCTATGACAGTGTGTGATTCTGGTAGATCTGCATGGGGATCAAATTTTGGTAAAATTAACATTGAATTTACAACATTAAAATTTATTTTAATTAAAAAAAAACATTAGTGACAGGATTCTCAAGCAAAGTGGTGCTTATTTACTGGGGGATTGAAGCCATGTTGATTCAATTATTGAGCTTGTTGTTTTCTTGCAATGAGGTTTAATACACAGAAAATTCTCCTCTAAAACTTGGTAGCACTGGTTTCCTGCATGAACTTTGTGAGTCAGAAGCTTTCATGGCAGGGAGTAACAACAACAACAGGCCACACAGACAAATCTTCATTGGACAAAGAAACAAACTGGAGTGAGTGAGTACCTTACTTACAGGGCAAAAATATTAAACACAAGAAAAACAACCCTGCAGAAAACCAGTGCACCCAGAATAGAAAAAGAATAAATTTTTTTTGTCATCACCCTCATTCTTCTTCCTCCCGTCAATTCCGGGATTTCCTTTCTCCTGCATTTCTCCTGTGTTGGTATGGAAGAAGAACGAGGAGGATGTGTCCGTCAGTCAGTGTTGTCTTACTTCGTATCCTTAGCAACTTCCGGGTGGCTGTTCTTTCTAGAGGAATAGTTTTTAAGCTAACCAAGTTTTGCCCACAAGTGTGTGTATGAAGAAATTTTGACCCACTCTGAATCAGGTGGATGAAATGTATTCATTCCTTCCCCACCCACAGACGATGATGTAAACTTTGCGGATACTTTGTCAGTAAAATCATCATGCTCTGCTCTGCTGCTTGCTGCCCTCCCTCGCCAGTTTGGATCAATGGGCATATAGATAGTGCTTACCCAAAGTAAAGGGGCGGCGGAAACAATCTGCAATAGAAGGACATGTGGTCATTATAAGTAGATACTTTATGTATGACCATTTCTGCATCAATTGCTCTCCACTTCATCTAAGTATTACCTAAGCATAGTTTATGATCCATGTCTCCTCATGGTGGGGGGCTATTTGGCTATTTCTATTGCACAAATAAGCGCACCACCATTTTTTTAAAATTTTAAAAGAAGAAAAGTGCAATCCTTAGGCAAAAAAAGAAATGAAAGAATGATAAGGTGACCCTTTTCAGTCTCCCAAGAAAAAATGAATAGGTGAGGCCCTAGGGAGGGTGTTACCAGAACAAGGGGCCTATGCAAGGTGGAACCAAGCATGGCCCCAGTTTTGGTAATGCACTCCCCGAGGGCCTTATTCAGCATAAAGCTTCATTATATATATATATATAAATATTTTTTCAGGATTTATTTTTCTAAATGAAAAATTCCCTTGCTTTGTAGAGAAAGTTTATGCTTTGTGAGGTGCCATGTTCCAACATTTAAAATATAGTCACAGGGCTTTACATGGTAAGTAACGGCCGAGGCCATAGGCTTTACTGAAATAAGGGTTGTGTGAGGCAAAGTCAAGCACAAGTGTCGTCCAGTACAGCCCATGGCCAAGGGCTTTATAATGTGCATAAAGATTGAAATTGTCAAGTGGTCTGGCTTTGATAAGACCCAGAAGTGGGCTTTAAGATTTTCATAAAACCCATGGAGAGGTAGATAAGTTTTTTGAAAATTGTAATGCCCATGCAAGATATGGACAAAAAAATTCACCATATAACATTGGATTAGAATACACTTAAAACCAAAAAGTTAGGTCTTTATGCATAAGGAAAGACTTGCTCCCAAGGGCCGCCCCTAATTTGAAGGCTGTAGGTCCAAAAATTTGCATATGCCCCTAGGAGGAGAGGCCTTCCCCAATGTAACATATGAAAGGTTCCTGAAGGGGAGAAGGTTTGCACGTCAATGTTGGGAGGTCCCTTGAATTATCCCAAAAATTAAGCTATATCCAGTTGATCGATTAAGCCTGCAACTACAGCACAGGATCATTCGTGTTTTTTTTCTTCAATTTTGTGATCTAGCCAACCTGACAATCATCAACAAGAAGATTTAGCCAAATTTGGCTATAAACCAGCTATGAAAGTAAAACATTTAAGAATCCTGAATATTTTTGCTACCTACTAGAACCTTTTGGAGAAATCTGGTAAGTTAAATTCTTTTTCCAAATCTGGCTAATTAATTTTCACCAAAAAAATATTTTTATGCATCAAAATCATAATTTTCAGGACCAAAATTGATGTTATTGCCCACCATGTGACAAGGCTGTTTTCAAAATACCAAATTCAAAGAGAATAAAAGAAAAAGGAAAATTGAAGTTTAGACATTGGGTGGCAATGGTAAAAACCGGTGTTGGCTGGTTTCTGTTCTCTGTCCAGTTACCATGTATCCACACCACCGGCTTTAAATTGGGAATCAGCCTTTGGCTTGAACCAGACCTGGAACTGAAACCGACTCCACAGCTCATTTTATATAAGTTTTGGTTCTTCATTTGTAAAAAATAAAATCCTTTTTTTTTTCCTAAGTGGGGTTCAACATGTTATTAGTTTGAGAAAACAAAACAGGTATACAATTTTTGAATAATTATTTGGGGGTAGAGTGTGGGGATATCATTAGGCACACAATTGTTACTTTTAGACCATGTCTCCAGTGAGCACATTTTATTTTTAGTTTGATCAACGCCATACCTAACCCCAAAGAAATGGAATAAAAATATTTCACCTACAAATTTGCTTTGAAGAACCAGGAATTTTGTTGTCTTGAAATGTGAAGAACTGTGTCAGGAACCAGATTGAAAGTTCTATCAAATTTCAAAAACAATCCTTGAACAAGCAGAATTGGGGATTCTTCCAAATTTCTAAACAAATTCCAACCAGAATTGGATTTGCTCTTGAAGAGTAAGATCCAGCCAACACTGGTTTTTTAAAAAACCCAAAAATTCATCTGAAATTGTTTCTAAAGATTATAAATAAGACTCAATCTCGGTCTCTCTAAGTCCAAATCTAACATTTATTGGGTCCTTAATAAGAGGCCTTACTCAAGAGACTGAGGGGTAACCAGTGCGGGTGCAGGTTCACCCTGGCCAAAAGTTTTGTACATACTTGTGCGGATGGAAGAGCATCTGATAATTATCATTTAAGCCCCACTTTTGCAGGGGGAGGGGTATAAAACTCCAAAACCAAACAAACAAAAATTTGCATGAATGCCGACATTTTAATAAATTACAAACACCTCTACTTGGACAGACCCTGCAGTCTTAACAGGGAACCTAGTCACGAGTCTTGATGTGGGTTGTGTAAGTACAAAAATAGCTCTACTTCTTTATTATCAATTAAAGGACAAATAGAATAAAATAACACTAATAATAATAACAATAACGAATTTCTTCTGGAATGAGAAAAATTAAAGTTGGGGTTCCATTGGACACAAATAATTGATGGCAAGTTAGTTGGGGACTCCAAAAAAAAAAGGATCTGCACAACAGAATTGAATTACAATAATACCTTAAAAAAATTGGGTTGGCCATTGGGTACTACTAGCCAGTAGTTCATTGGAAGAATCTTTAGTTCCCAAATTTTTTTTTCACCTCCTAATTCAAATCAGCAACTCGTGCTGCATTGGGATGAGCAAATTCTGACATAATCGGTAAGATGTGTATCTCATTACTCCAGAGAATTTGCTTTCTCTGCAAAAGCTGGGTTTATTTTGTCACTTTCGTGAGTTACCGTAGAAGGAGGAGCATGCCAAACATGTCACAATGTGCTCAAACCATGCGCAGTTTTCATGTGTAGTAGGGTAACAGCCGAGGAGTGGGGGTGTTCCTGAAATACGTGCTACAATGTGCTCAACCATGCACAGTTTTCATGTGTAGGGTAACAGCTGAGGAGTAGGGGTGTTCCTGAAATAAGTGCCCTGCCAAGGCCTAGACAAGAGGGGTCGCTTGTTTTGGGAACTCCCCGCTCTGAGGCCGTTACCCAATTTAGATCACCAGCTGAAATGATTTATTATTATTTTTCCTTGTCATACCAGGATCATATTATGGGGAAAAAGAGGCGAGGCATTTTGAAAAATGAAATGCCTGTCCCATTAGCAGAGGAAAAATTCCATTTGATAGTGTGCCCTCCAGAGTCTGTATACAATAGAAAATTTCTGCTAGGGCTTTCCGTTTGAGTTAAATTCCAAGGATGTGATCATTCCTGGAATAAGGGGCCTAGGACCACCGATGTTTGAGTCCAGCCCCATGTCTTGGGACTGTTCCCAGCCCCAGGATTTGCTTATTATAAAGCATGAGACAAACATATCATGAATCTTAATGTATGTACATAATGAGGCCTAAGAGGGGGAAGGATTCTTACACCTACTCCTTGAGAGTGCAACGGGTTCCTTGGATCTGCTTAAAATTCCTCTCCCTTCTGAGGAGTCCCCTCCAAACACATTAAGAAGGTTGATTTTCTTTTTTGGAAAAGAAAGCAGTGTTGGTCAGTTTTCTCTTTTTAAGAGATCAACTCAAAGAGAAAAGGAAAAAAAAACTCAATGGCGAGGAAGAAAGGCATTTTGGTTTTTGAAATGCCCCATGAGCATTTACACTCTGTACATGTACCAAATACACTAGAAAACATTTCAGAGGTTTAAAAGTGTTGGGCGGGTATCATACTTTTATGATACCAGCTGGGTCCGGTTTTCACAAAGTATGATACCCGCTGGAACAGTTCTCCCCAAATTTTTTTACTTTTTTTTACACCAGATAAGGGTATCAACATTTGTTTTTTTTAAATTTAAACTGGTTCTTGTAATGCTGCCTCTCCTTTGCCGGTTCTCACAAACTGGGTATTACTTTTTTAAATTAGAAATTAATTTTTAGAAATTAAAATTAAAAATAAAAATTTATTGATTTGATTTCCCTTATTAACAATGAAAACATTATAAACAATGTTAGAAAAAAAATTCTAAAATAATCATCAATTTATTTATTGAACTTATACACTTTGACAATTTCATCCCTCTCAAATTCTTCAAACTCCTTTTCTAAGTCCATATCCCTTTCAAAGAATTCTAATAAATCACATGGAGATTTACATCCTATTATATGATCATTAGGCCAATCAACTTCTCTTACTACAACAAAAGGTGTCCTTGTACACCAAGTGATTTCACTAGATTTTGAGTGAATTCACTTGTGTAGTGAGCAGGGACTACTGAACTGCACCCACATTTTGTGATAATGTGTAAATTTTCTATTTGCAACAACATCTCCTAAGGTTAGTAAGAATTGTAGCCAAAGAAAATATCCTTTTTAAAAAAAAATGTGATCCAACAATCCCCAAAATTTGTCTAGCTAAAAATCCAACTGTAAAAAACATTGTTTCATGTTTCTACCACCATTGAAGAGGGCATTTGATGTCCTGAACATCCAATTGATATTTCTTAAAAATTAGAAGCTCTCTCTTGACAAGTTCTTCTACTGGTTCATTTGTGCTTATAATTTGCTCAAATACATCCAAATTACAATTTCGATCAAAAATATTATGATCATTAGAATTCGTCTTTGATTTCACCAAAAGATGCTCATGACAACATTTGACCAACATAGAATATAAGGATTTCCTATCATATTCCTCAATAAGAGCAACACCTTGTTCCCTTCCAATAAATGAAGATTATGTATGAAGGCTTTTATACCTAGGGTCTAGCATCAAAAAAATCATATCATGAGTTTTCTTCTTATCGTAAACCTTTAAGAATGAGAGGAAAAAATTCATCCATTAGGTTTTCAAATGAAGGTAGAACTTGATTTTCTTTACTAAGTTTCAAATTCATGGAAATGGTAGAATGTAAAACATCACTAAAAGGCCAATGTCCATGTGACTGATTAAGAACACATGCAGAAACAACTTGGGGAAAACAATCAACAATACTTTGAGAAATTTGCCATGTCAAAGGTGGACTTAACTGTTGACTTTCACAACAATTTGTTTAATGTACACAATGGTAGATTGGAATTGTAAAGCTTTTTGAAACATAATGATTTTTACTAACAAACCTGCAAAAATACAATAACAACTTGATTAGTTATCCTATCAAATTTTTAACCGTGAAAATTCTAAAAAGTTGAAATAATAATGAGTTTGAAAAAACTACCTTGTTTTGACTGGAATGTTTAATGTTTTGGGTCAAATTCCAATTTCAAGACAAACCTTATTCCCTTCATGTCTACCCTTCCCAAACTTCTTAAACCAAATGATGCGTTTTTTGCAAATTTGCTTGGGTAGACTTGATAGAAACATATTTCAGATTTTTGTAGACATTTTCCTTTATAATGTCATTATTGATATGCTTTTGAAAAAGCATGTCCAAAACAAGTACCATGAAAGCTCTATTCTAACCCAAGATATTCACAATTTACAATAGACTTCAAACACACCGATCATTGCATTGAGATTAAATCCTTCATCTTTGCCATAAACGATAATTTTTTTCCTTAAACCATACTTGTGCAACAATCACTACTTAGAAAATTAATCACCAATGTGAACACATCATAAGCTCCTTTGAACATCCAAAGGTCAAAGCTTCGTTGTTGCAAAATGACATTCTGCCAATGTAAGATGCACACATAATTCATTTGTTTTTTCCACTAACCTTGGCAAATATGTATTGTGAAAATTACTTTTAGAAGGCAAGTTTAATTTTGGACAAGGATGAAGAATTAACCATTTGAGCCACATATTGGATAGGTAAATTGTTTTTGACAATTAACAGAGCAAGGTCCTTTAAAAAATTATTCTATGACACATCCTCTTTTTTGAAAGTATCTTTGACAAAAAAAGAAATAGAGATTGACCCTCCATATGGTTTTGTTCTTTTCTTTTATGCATGTTTTTCCTTCATAGATTTTAGCAAATTGTTCGTTTTTTCTTCAAACATTTGTGCAATAAAAAAATGATTTGCATTCACATGTTTTTAATGAATAGTTATTCCATTGGTTTTGTAATAAGAAATCAATCTTTTCTTTGTTTGAGTTCTTGGACATATTCTAATTACTACATTTTGGTAACAAAATAAACAATGTATTATTTATGTGTTTACCAAATCAACTTTTGCATTGTCCTTTACACAATAAAAACTCCAACATAAAGAAGTTATACCATGTGGTTGGGTCTAAGCATGGTAAAGTGGACCAAAAAGTATGTCCACTTAAATCCAAGTTTTAAATATGTACATGAACATAATAAAGTACATTCAATTTTTTGTAAAAAATCTCATTATGGAAGCCTCCATGCTTCCATTGAATTTTTATGAATTGAATACAAATTTTGAAAAACTTTAGTTTAATAAAAGTACGTAATAAGTAAAACCAAAACTAACAGGTTAATGTTGCATTTCATTCCTATTTTTACATTAGATGTGAAATATATTTTGATTCTACTATGAAAAATTTCAAAGTCCATCAATATATTTAGCATGCCATTGACTTAAAAGTAAAATAGATCCAATATTTAATCTACTTGTGCTTGAATTTGAATATATTTTGCAAGTTGTGACATCTATTTGATTTTGATTAATATATACAAACCTATTTTAAACATGTAGTTAAATATAATTATAGCAAACTCAAAGAATTTCATATAAGTAAACATTAAAATAAATAATATTTTAAATTTCAATATACCAAGTTTTACTTGATGGCCATTTTCCATTTTTGTTTCAAGATAATTTTTTGGTCTACTTTACCATGCTTTCACCTAGTTTCGAGATTTTTCTTGGAACAAACAATTTTATCAAATTTTCCTTCATTATTCTTTCACTGCCATTTTTGGATTCGTATTTGTTTTTGTTTGGACACTTGGATTTTCCTTAGACCCATTTTCTAAAACTACATCATTCATACATATTTCAATTGTTTCATTATTCCTTTTTATCACATTCTCATTTGCAGAAAAATGTTTCGTTGGTGGTTTTCACAAAATTATGCCCAAAGATAATGCAAAAAACAACTATTTTTCAACAAATTATGCAAAATAAATAAATAAATAAATAAATCATCAAAAGAAAGAAAAGAACAAAAACAAAAAAATGCATTTAAATGCGAATGGGTTTAAAGGTTTAGAAAAGATATTTACAAACAATCGGGTTCAAGGGGCTTAGAAAAATAATCAAGAAATCACTCACTTTTCTGTCTCATTTCATCATGGAAAATTTCATGAAAAAAAAAGTTTAGGTTTAAAAGTTTTAAATTTCAATCAAAGGTTCAAATTTTAATCTTGCACACAAACAAACAAAGCAACAACATATTAAAATTCACAAACTACATTAAAACAAAATTATTCAACTCAAAACAAAAATGACAAACAAAATACAAAGCAAAAAAAAATAAAACAAAAAAAACTCAAGAAATTTGGGAAAAAAAAACCTTTGTTATTAGATGAAGCTTGATCCAGATTTTTAGGGTTTGCAGGAAGGAGCCATTGCAATGTGGTGGCTCCAACCTAACCCTAAGTTTTCATGGCAGCTAAACTCTGAGACTGAACTTAGGTAAAGGGTTAAACCTTACCCGGTTCTCAGGTTTTGTTTTTTATTTTTAATCCGGTTCTCACAGAAGTGAAAACTGATGGCCCAGTTTTCAGGCAGGACATCATTCAAGGTGATACCCTGAAGGGATCTGACTGGGATGCTGGGGGTGGGGGGGGGGAGGGGGGGGGTTGTGATACCTGCCCAACACTGGTTTTTACTAGAAAAGAGAAAGATGGATGGTCATTGATGAGGAAGGAAGGTGAAACTGGCTATTAACTTATTTGAGGTTTATCCCCATCCGAGTCATAGTGGGCATCCAGTTGAAGGTGTACTGGTGGGTGCCTGTTCACTCTGGTTGATAATTCTTACCCACCTAATTCATAACGATCATCCTATGATAGTTCACAACCTACTTGTGGATCCACTACAGAACATGCCCTAGAAGTGAATCGCATGCGTAGAGGCCGAAAGTAGACCCCTTTACCTTGGTAAATTGCATGATACAACTGAGAGCTGGGAAAGTCCACAGAGAAGTATTCCCCTTTCCTCTGAGAATGCCCTGATGAAGAGCCTGTAGTCGAGGGCTAAAATCCACCCTACCCTTCAAAGTGACCAATTTAACCAAGAGTTGTCCTTCACCAAAAAGAAACTTAGTGCCGAATTTTTCTTTCAAATTCATATATGATAGAGAAAGTTTTGAAAGAAATTTCCGTGAAAGGCCCGTCTGATTGAAGGATTGGATCATTGGCCTTTTGGATTGAAGGACTAATAATTCTTTTTGCCCATGAGATAGAAATGATCACAACCCTCTGAAGGACAACAAGGCTTCAATTATAAGCCATGTTATACTTAATCCCAGCACCCAATATATGCCACACCCTCCAGTGTCATTCAAATAGCACAACAGTCTGAACCATGCAAGCCTAATAGATTATATGTCCTACATTTGTAGTCCCATCCAGGGCTCATTAATGGAGTCTTGTCAGTGCATGATTATCCAGCATGTTGGGCTCTGGGGAGATTATGTATCCTTTAATGTATTAGATTAAGGTACCAGAAGTGAAGTTAGGAGGTAAGTGTGTAAATATCCAAGTAAAGAGTAACTATATGAGAGGTGTTAATTCTAGAAATCAGCACTTGCACCAACTTTGCTGAAGGTCTCTCTTCCAAGAAAACAAATTTGGAGAGCAAAAATCCCCAAACCTTCAATCATCACTCCAAAGGGCCACATTTTGATGATCCCAACTGGGGTTACTGATGATCCCAACTGGGGTTACTGGTAACCCTAACCCCAACCCATTCTCTTTTTTTTCTTAAGAAAAATAATTTCCTTGGAAAAAAAAAAGTAGTGTGGAAAGCTGCCAAGGTACCATGGTACTAAATTCTTCACAACACAAAGTTGTGACAAGCAGGGATCAACATTACAAAAGGGTTTGGGAAAATAGCTCTTTCGTTTCAAACGTGGTATGAGATGATGTGAATAATCATCAAAAATCACACAGGGTCAGGGTTGCTACAGTTCTAGTGGGGGGGAGAGGGGGGAGGAACTGCCGTATTTACTTTGATTCAACATGGAAATCATGCTATGAGTGGTTCTCTCTGGTACTTGAGACTGCAGCCAAGGAAATTCTGCTGGTGGTCCTGTTTTTGCTGTGCAATTGTAATTGCCAATCTTCATCATGTTCCCCAAAATGTGGGTCAATCAAAAGTTGATTTGCATCAATTCCCTTCTCCAATCTCCTTAAGTGAAGAGCAATATCTCACCTTAGCATCATGTCAATAGGAATGATAGGGAAGATGCCAATTCCAGATATAGAAAGCTTGGGAATTTATTAGGGTCAGGTGACCCAGGCAAACCATTCATTGTTTGTTTGTTCGTTTGTTCATTTGTTTTTCTCAATTTTGTGATGTAACATGGGCGTCAAGTGGTGACCTCAATTAGACAGATGTAGCCAAATTTGGCTATAGGCAAAATATAAGTTTGCCAACTCCCAAGGAGCGAGCCCATACCCGCATACAGCTTTGGTAGAATTTTTCTTTTTCTTCTTTTCTTGTGATATTTGGTGAGTATTATGGGGGAAAATTGTAAAAAAAAGAAGAGGCAAGATGTTTTGAAAAAACAAAACACCTACCCACCGCCTCTTTTGGCAGAGGAAAATGTTTACTTGGTAAGGGGCCCTCCAGAGACACATTTCTGCTGGTGCTTTACCAAGGTAAAAACCGTGGGTATCATTCTATATTTTTTTGGCTACCTATTACCTGCCTATGTAGAATATGGCCTTTAAAATATTTTCAGAAAATGTAGAATCTTCCTTTAACGAATATATCATTTGTCGAAATGAAAATTTCAAAATTAATTAGGTTATTATTTTTTATACAAGTGTGTTAAAGAAGTTGACGATCATCTCCTTGTTCTAGTGTCCGTTGTTTTTCATTTCTTTTCTGCAATAGCATTTTGTTATCTGGCCCCCAAAATAAAAAATAGAAACAAATTGACGATCTCGTTTTGTTTCGGGACGTTCGACGACGGCGCAGTGGACAAAACCCAAAACCGCAGCAACAGCAGCCTCCCCTCGCGCGGATGGCCGGCCGGCCGGCCAACCCGGGAGCGCCGGTCATGCATGCATGGGCGACCGGCGGATAGAGAGAGACAGAGAGAGAGAAAAAAAAGAGCGACAGACACAGAAAGAGAATCCGAGAAGGAGGAAGAGGAGGAGGAAGCAGGGTTACTGGCAATGCTAGAACGGATTTGTGCCGGTGCCTGCCATTCACCCGCGCGGACAGCTAGCCAGACACCCACCCCCACTGCAAGCAAGCAAGCAAACCATTCCATACACACAAAGACAGAGCTCGCTTTTGTGTGATGTGCTCCGGGGGTTTTGTTTTTGGTGTTGTTCTTCTTTTGGGGTTGTTGAGGAGTTGCTGATGCTGTTGCTGTCGATGAGATTTCTGCTGCTGCTGCCGCCTTCTTCTTATTCTGCTTGCTCCAGCCGGTATCATCATCGATTTCTATCGTCGACTCCTCCGAGCAAGATCCGTTCCCAGTAGACTACTGTTTTAGTCTTTTCACATTGCAGCCGTGGGTTTGGTTCCACAAGTAGGTGTAGCAGCCAGCAAGCTTGTAAGCGTGCTTGCGTTTTGATGAAAACATCAAACGAGCTTTCTATGACCATTATGAATTTGAACAGCTGTTGCTGCTGCAACTACTCGAGGACGCTGCTTTTGCTGTTGCTGCTGGTATCAAGTCATATATGAAGAGTGCGCGGATATTTTGTTTTGGTAGGTTTCTTTTTTTTTTCCGGTTGCGGTTTCTTGAATGTGAGAGCAATCTGCCTTGCAGCCGTTTCGATCAACCTAAGATGATGAGCTTCTTCCAATGGCTGTCTCTTGTCTTAGTATATTGGTTACATGATCCGTTGTATGATGCGATAATGATCCCTTGTCTGGACTCTGCGTAGGAACTTCTTTCTTTGTCGAAACTTCTTCTCCTGGTTCTTATGGAACGGATTTGATGGAGGAAACTTCATGCAGTGAATGTTGTTACGTCTACTTTTTTTTGTTTCTGACATGCAGAATCAATCTGCAAATGTGAAGAGTAGACTTGCAACCTGATCGTGCGTACAGAGCTGCTCTGTTGTAATTCATTCTTCTTCTTCCTGGCCTTTGGTGTTTTTCTTTCAGACTGTTCTTTCTCAGTGCCGCAGCTCCGGGCTGGAGCATTGATGCTGCTGATGACGATTTCAGTGAGGAGCCTCAGTACAGCACACTTGCTTTAAACCCTTGACGAAGAAGAAGAAGAATCAGCCTTGTTAGGACTACCTATAAAATCTTCTTCCACTGCTGCAGCAAGCAACCAAGGAAGTACGTAACTACAGCAAAATTATTAACGAGCTCGCTAAGATGTTCGAAGGTGAGAGCCGCTGGCGAGAGGCAGTTGAGATTGATCGAGTGCAACATCAGGCATGATCACGATGTCCCCCCCTCCTTTACCTATCTTTCTTGTATCATCTTTTCTTGGGTAATGGATTTGCAGTTTTGTTTTTACGTCCAGCTCTGAAGAACGGGATGAAGATGGGTATTGTTTTCATAGAGACACACGAGAGAGAGAGAGCATATATTGTACAGACCCATGACTTGAGAGATTTGCTTTACTAAGAGAGAGAAAAGAATGGAGGAGATGGACATGTAGTGACAAAATATATATTCATTATTGTGGCACCACCTCCCACAGCTTCCTTCTGCCTCCCAGCAGCAGCAGCAGCTGGCAACTGCTGTACACCAGGTGCTTCTTGCCCCAGCGCCAGACGCAACTAGTGAGGATCATGATCAGATCAAGGCTCCCAAAAAGAGGGCGGAAACATGGGTGCAGGACGAGATCAAGGCATTGATCGCATATCGCAAGGAGATGGACAGTATGTTCAACACATCCAAGAGTAACAAGCATCTGTGGGAGCAAATTTCCCAAAAGATGAAGGAGCGAGGCTATGACCGCACCCCTACCATGTGCACTGATAAGTGGCGCAATCTGCTGAAAGAGTACAAGAAGGCCAAGGTTCAAGATAAAGGCACATCCAAAGTTGCATGCTTCAAAGACCTGGAGGAGCTTCTGAGTGAGCGCGCCAAGTCCCTCCCATACCGCAACCCTGCCAAGCTGGATGCATTGCAACAAGGTACAGATGTTGAAAAGTTTTGAAAGTTGTGTGCACCCCATCCATGCCTGAGGTTGATCTCTACACCTTGGAAGTCTGCTGCTGCTGGGAAGTTTTGAGAAGTGATCAGGAACCACCGTTCTGCCAGACTGCTGAACAGGATGTTGACTGCCATGACATAGATCTGTGGAAGTTAGCACAGATCATATTACAAACAAATCTCATGCAATCATCCATCTATGAAGTCGTTTGGAAGAAAAAACATGCTAGGCACATGGAATGCACCATAAGACAGTGAACTTGTGGCAAGCATCATGGAATGTGAATTGGCAAAAGGCCACCTAGAATGTTATGATCTGCTCCTCTCTGGTTTCAAGTTCAGCTTAATTTTAGACATTGATGCTGGCCAGGTGCAGTATGTCATGCTTTCTGCAAGTCTTTTGTCATTTGTTCCAATACAATTTCATCACCTAAAGAATGTGGTTATGTCACACTGTGAGAACAAAGAAAAGAGACACTGTAGCTGACACCTCCTGTAGGCATGTCTGTAAGTTATAATATTTGTTGAGTCTTCATGTGCAATTGGGTTTAAGTTACAAATTGGGTTGCTTGCTGCTAGAGAAAATGCTTTACTTGACTGCTGCCTGATGTAGTAGGAACTTCTGGCATTACCACCTTGTGATGGTTGTTATGTTCTAACAACCACTTTCTCTGCTATGAAGCCCCACTTACCCATTTATTAACTTCCTGGAAGATGCTACAGATTTCATGAGAAAACTCACTGCCAAACTCATAATCATGATTAAAAGATGAATATCATATGTGACAATTGTGTTCCTTGACAGAGGGCAGTCAAATGTCAATCAATCAGTCAAGCATTGATTGATTCAAGCCTTGATCTGGCTTGCTGCCTGATCACCTTTTGGTGTTTGCTTCATTGATATGGTCTGGGTTCCCATGGTACTATTTCCAGTCTAGGAGGCTGGTCTAGAGTTGTTGGCCAATCTTACTGTGAACCATAGCACCATTTGTTCAAGAGAAACTGCTGGGTAGAACCATTTGGTAAAAAAGACCTGAACTGCTTGCTTGTTAAACTGTGCAAAGAATATCCTTTGCCTTTCTAACCACTTTTGGAGGAGCATAGGCATGGTGGTGTGAGCTTATAAGTTCTGTTCTTTACCACTGTTCCTATATTTGCAGTTACTTGTGGGTTCCTTTTGTTAAGACAAGAGGTGTCCAGTGCATTGGCAAAGGAGTATTTCAGTTGACTGAAATCCTTGGCACTGCAACAGGGACATTCATGTGATAGTACCAGTTACTCAAATGACTAAAGACTGTTCACAACTACAAGAGCCATCCTACAAATGTTGTGTTATTCTATATTGCTTGTTTGGCATTGATGGTCCTGTGATTGAGCTTGTTGATTGGTCTTGAACTCTGGAGCATTTCCATCAGTTGAAATTATATTCTCATGAGTACGTGGTGTTCTTCATAGGGTCATATGATCACTGAAGAACAGACTCCGTGATAGCTTGTAACTTTCACTGTTGTCCAAAGATCAGTATGGTTTGTGTGAAGATGCAGCATGGCTTGAGTTGGTACTCTTTCAGTCATAAAGCTGTAAATGAACAGATGTCTTGAATCTTACGTTGTGAATCTCACTGCCACTGTGCCCTGCTGTCTCTGTTGCCATGACTTAGTGTTAGAGAAATGAGAGTGTATGGATGATCAGTCTAGGGCTATTATATGGTGGCAGGATCTGCTAGAATGCTGAATGTGGAGCGCCAGTTGGACCGTAATGGTCATCCAACAGCAGCATTACCATCAGCTGATGCTGTTGGTGGTCCCCCCCCAACCTTCATAACAAACGGTGGTGTTCCACAAACTTGGAGTTGGAGAGATACAAATGCTAATGGTGAGATCATGGTCTCTCTTTCTGGGGTTTACTATTGACAACATTACAAAAGCTTCCATCATCAGAAAATTCTTCTGTGATCCATCTTGTCACTTTCACAATCCACTAGGGTGAGTGTCCCAGTGAGTGTCTCTCAAATACTTAGTCAAGTTTGGTTAGAATTGAAAGATCACAACCTGCTGATATCAACTAAGAGAGGCCAGGCCATGAGTATATATCTGGAGCCATAGCTGGTAAGAGATATTATTTGTGATCTTGCAACTTGGTAGGAGCTTTCTCTCAAAAATGTGGACCACCCAAGGTTGGCAAGAGATTCCATTTCAATTGTGCAGGCTTACTGATGCCTAACCTTCATTCTAACAATCAAGGTGGGTCAGTTTTGAGAGGAGTACCTCTGAAAGTTTGGTTTAAGAAGCAAGTAAGCATGTGGCCTGGTGGCAAACATGTAGTCTTGCTCTTACACACATGCTTATGCTTCCTGATGATAAGGAGTTGACCACAAGGAGCTGGATTCGACCTTAAGTTCCAAGCATGCTCTGTCTGGAAGATTTATTGTCAGTTTTTTGCATGGAACAAAGTGAAATATTGGTAAAAGTCTCAGGCCCAGTTGTGGTCTTTCTGCCAGTAGTCTTTCTACATGTGTGCCAATGTGTGTGTCTAGCCTGTATTGGGAATACTGATGTTCTATTTCTTTTGTTCATGGGTTCCAGCTTTTTGTATTATTATTAACTTCGATCTAGATACTCTCTAGTGTCACTAACATCAAATGCAATGCGCTCACTGATCATTTTCAGTAACAATGTTTGAGCTGCTATGAAACTTTACAGTAAACAATGCAAAATGTGTTGATGGATCTGTTCATGGAGCAGTTTGAAGTGTGAGGAAGTATTCCAAAGAAAATAAAGAGAGCAGCTGCTTTCAATTAATCACCATTTATGAAAGGCAGTAGTAAAGTGTGCTGCTTTCTTTCTTAGTTGAAATGGTTGTGGAGTAATGCAGGTGGAGATTGCCAATTATCTGGAGGAAAAGTTGTTGCAGTGAAGTTCGGGGACATGACACGACGGATTAGAGTAGATGGGCCATTTAAATCAATCAATGAGTCTGTCAAGACATCTTTTGGGCTCCGAACACGGCGGCCGTTTTGGTTAGAAGATGATGAGGGGGTAATCCAACCGCTGAGCCGGGACATGCCACCTGGCCAATATTCGCTCAATCTGGACCCAGGCATGTCCCTGAACATTCCTCATTCTGATTTAGACTTATCACATTCATTGTTATTATCATGAATAGTAAACTTAAAACAAATACCTGTAAGTTTTCATATAGTGAAACGTGCTTCTCAGACAAGTTCCGCATCCAGTCTTCCAAAAGGCTCTTGAACAAAACCGAGTGTCATTCATTTAGTACTGGTCAGTATCAGTCCCTGTTCAAGAGGCTCCAGTCTACCTGAAACATGTATATATTCTGGCTTCCATTCTTTTCTTGTTAGATGCGCCACCGTTCTTTTCCCATTAGTTTGAGAAATTCAGCTTGTCCAATTGAGCAAGCATAAATTCTGACATAAGCCGGTGGGTCATTGTTGTGGTTCTTTTTTCTGTTCACATCTGTTCTCACCTTTTTCTGTTCACTCCAATTGTTTTGTTTCTCTGCTAATGCCTCTGAATTCTTTCATCAGAAGGGTTTTTTTCCCCCTTTTGGTGAAGTGTTCTCTGCAACAGATTGCTTTCCTGGGTCACACAGGTCTTTGAATTGGGAATCATTATGTAACCCTGTAAACCAGACCAGCTTAGCATTGCTCTGCAGATTCTGGACGCTGCTTGCAGAGTTCCTGAATCAATTCTTGTCATCCTCCTTAGATCAGGTAGCACAGTAAGTGCGAGCAACCACAAAAGTGCAAGTTGCAGACTCAATGAGTCATGGGCATGTTTCAACTGTAAACTTTGTATATCTCGGTACAGTGATTTCTTTGTGACTTTAAGGAGTCCTAAATGTCATTTGCTTGCAGTTTCTGTGTACAACCTGAGAGGATGTTGATAATCAAATTTCAACAGGGGCAAAGAAGATCTGTAGTTCTATCAGGAGGATATGAGTTTTAATGACTTATGACTAGCCTAAACCATAAACCTTGTCACTTTGTCACCATATACTGGAATATCAGTAGTGTGGACTCAAAAGAGACAAGTAGAAGAGGTTTATTGTATGTGCAGATGAAACTGATGTATTTTCTTGCAAAATGATTATTGTTGAGCTCAGGGTTTACAGTGAAGGTGTGCTTGTACGATGATGATGGGCGTATGACAGGCAGCACCGAGAATAGAACACTCTACACAGATGAAGATTTGCATGAGTTTCTCTCACGAAGGGGCTGGTCAGGCCTGCGGGAGGTGGGGAGTTTCAGGGATTTTAATTCATTAGAAGACCTTCGGCCAGGGGCAGTATACCAGCGTCCACCCTGAGGGAGGGGGGG
>Ga0209208_10003847_pt1 | contig 21463 bp, 14 predicted proteins | sample S1TSphfallax_3_FD_187694 | JGI IMG/M metagenome (GOLD analysis project Ga0209208, IMG submission 187694) | Host-associated microbial communities from peat moss isolated from Minnesota, USA - S1T2_Fd - Sphagnum fallax MG (SPAdes) (version 2) | ecosystem: Host-associated > Plants > Peat moss >...
CATGAATTGAATCATGAGCATTCACACCTGCAATATTGCATCTGCAATTCCAGCTTCAACAACAGTGCCATCTGCTCCTTCTGCAACGTTCGCAGTTTCCGCACGATATTCTGTCCACACCAAAACATATAGAATATGTGAGCAAAAGAAGTTCCTGATCATCTGCACTCAGTCGCACAGGTATGAATCTGACATTTTAATCTGCTGGCCGTGTTTTGCATAGAGAATCTCATCATGGACCACCCACAACCTGAAGACAAGCATGAATATCTGGAAAGCTCTCCTGCCCTAGGAGCTGCAGCTTGTACATACAATACACCCACTGGGGTTTGAAGGAAGAAATCTATTTACCAAGGGCAGCTTGCTGTGCAATATCGGCCAGCACATGCACAATAAGACCGTTAAGCGGATCTGCAGCCAGACGCGTGCTGTATTCCGCTATAGCATAGTCGTGAAACGCACTGCAGCACAAATCAATCCATCCAGAAATGAAGTATCATTGAGCTCCAGCTGAAGCTCAGAGATTCAGATTCCACAGAACATGAGTGTGAGTTCACGACCAAAATACTCAAAGAATCTGGTGATGTGCAGCAACATGGGTGATGGGATCTTAGATTGTTATACCTGACTGCTCCGCGCCACCCCGGCAAGTTGCTGCGTGTGTAATAATGCAGAAATGCTCCAGGACGAAGTGGAGGCATTGTCAGCAATGCCTGGACAACGTGGAGCCAGCACAGCTCAGCCGGCGGCGCCGGCATCTCCCCCATCGGTGGTTGCGGCGCCCCGGGGATTGCAGGGATCGGAACCCTAGTGGAAGTCTCTGAAGCTTCTGAGAGCACTGGAGGAGGATTCTCGTCCTCTGCGGCTTCTACTTGCATACCCTCAGCAGCTGGCCCTGCAGGAAGCTTGTTGAGGTTGGAGTGACCCATCTTGTTTCTTTCTTGTTTGGGAGTAACTTGACAGCGATGAGGTGAGCACGAAAGCTTTCGGATATTCTAGCAAAAGTAGTAGAGAACCCAGCGGCAAATCGTTTAGAAGCGAACTTGGCTATCTATCTGTGAAAAACCAAAAGAAAGTACGAGCTCGAGAAACTTTGCGAAATACGAAACCCTGAACGATCAGAAAGGAAGATATAGAAACACAAGCAAAGGAGGTAAGTCTAGCGAAAGACTTGTAAGGAAAGAAAGAAGATCGGGAAACAAACAAAAGAGTGGAGAGAGAAAGACAAAGACAAAGGAAGCACAAGCCAAGGAGGCAAGAGCGTAAGACGAGCAAGGAAGGACGATCGGGAAACAAACGAAGGAGTGGAGAGAGAGAGAGAGAGGAACGGAAGGACAAAGGAAACAAAGACGTTTGTGTTTCCCATATAAGTAGGTGAAGTGTACAAGCCATTTGGTTTTACTGCAGGTGAACAGGGGTTTCTATTGCTCAATTTTGTCATATCAAAAACTTTGCCCAATTTTTCGAAAAACATTTAGCAAAATTTATTGAATTTACGCTTTTAGAGAAACAACAAATTTTCCAAAATGTTCCAAATTCCTTTGTCTAAAAATCATGAAATTTGTCAAATATAAAAACATTGCTGATCAGCATTTATTTTTGGTTTGTCAATTTTTTTATCCTGGTCATGTCAAAGGTAAAATCATTGTTAATATTTAGCTGTTGCAATTTCCCCTTTTTTCTGAAAATTGTTTCCAACTTTTCAAGATTTTTTATTTTTTATTTTTTTCCTTCCTGAAAAAGTTTCACCACATTTTGACCCAGTCTTTAGTGCATTGGGGCATTTCATAAATTTTCTACTATTTGCTCAATTTAGTAAAAACTTATTGCCAATTTAAATTAATCTTTTGTGGGATGTGGACTAAGACTTCGTGTTTTTTTTTTCTCTTTTGTTCTTTTTTGTGATGTTGCCACATTGGCCATCATCCACAACTTGTGAGATTTAGCCACATTTGGCTATATAGACCAACGACCAAAGTAGAAAATGTATGAAAATATTTTTATATACGGGCTACTCAAGCTTGAACAATGTATAAATTCAACAGGGTGATTGTATATATTTTTTAAATTTTGGATTTTTTTTAAAAAGGGAATATTTGAAAGAATAATATTTTTGGAAAAGAAGTTTCACTGAATGACAAAAAATTGCCACAGAAAATAAAGTAGATGCTACATCATAAATTTGGAAGGAAAAAACATTTTTCATCATGGTGTGTTATGACCATAATCATTTGCGAATGAATTATCTCACACTAAATCTTTAAACCAAAATGTTAATCTCAAAACCTTAATGTCAAGACCTAAACATCAATGATAACACAAGATTTTTTCCATATGGATCTTTAGTGCCATTAAAATAGGAACCAAATTGCAAGTGTATAGAATTGGAGTGTGGTTCAATATAATTGTAACAAACTAGCACTGTAACAATTTTTTTGATTTTAAAAGAAATTTTTAAATTATCATCAAGGTCACATTCAAAAGAGTTTGATTATATAGTAGCCAGTATATTAGGTCCAGCATAAACCAAAATTTCAAAGTTAACACAAGATCTTTTTTATGGATATTTAAATGTGGTCACTATAACAACTTACCCATATTGGGTAGATAATCTTTTTACATGCACCCACAAGTAAGTTATGGAAAATACATTCCTTACCCAACTGGTAATCGTTTGTTACCCTTTTAATGATGAGTGTTAACTACTTCAAATCAAACTAACTTGCTTCCTAACAAGTATATATTTGAAATTTAACATTAAATTATTCCAGGCAAAAATCAATTTTGTGAAGTGGGTAAAAACAGGGTATATGGGCAAAATCATTCTACAGCATATATGCATTTCCATGTTTTGCAATGCACCTGGTCATGATAAACCTATAAACTTTTATGGTGACTAATGGTTGAACATGTTTTCTTTTGGCATTTTTTAATGTTCATAACATTAACTATTTTGAACAATTTATTTTACCACTTACTCTTGAAATAGCTTTAGATTTTATGGTGATTTACCATCATAAGCATGCTTTGAATGTGTTTCCTAATGGCTGTCTTCATTACCTTTCTTTTGTAGGTTGTTTGAAATTTCTTTGGTTCATGGTTGCAATGTGAAATTGCACAAGTAATTGTCTTTCTCCACTTCAAAATGTGCCATAATTGTGTAAGTATTTTCATTTACCCTACATTTACCTAATTATACCCATGCATGGCATGGATAAGATAAATAATGAATATTTCACTCAACTTGTCTTGTTTTTTGAACTAGTAAACATCCTTTATTTACCTCTCCTGCTACTTGGATTGACAATTTTGCAAAGCTTAATATTATCCTTACTTTAAATATCCAATTTGTAAAATTGAAGTTTAAATATACCTTTATCCGTTTAAATTTACTTCTAACCGATTTTGTAAAAAGTAAACATTTATGCAAGTAGAGGTTAATCAAAATTCATATGAATGATGTGATTCTTCAATTTCACTATAATAAAATAAATTTTATTTATATATAATATTTTCTATTTTCAATTCACCACAACTTCTTTATGACTAGTCTTTTTTTTTGACAAGGAACAAAAATTATTTGTTTTATCATGTGTTTGCCTTTCCAATGCAACTTGGTGAATATTAAATATTCTTAGTCAATTTTTGACCTGGTTATCAGGTTGGTCATCAATTCAAACACTTATACAAAATACATAAGTAATAAAAAAAATTAATTTTTTTAGAAACCTTGTAACTAACTAATAATTCACATGATAACAAGTCATTGTTGATTAGTTGTTGTATAAACTACCCTTATGCATAACTAACAACTATTATTTCCTTAAAAAATATTAGTATCAGTAACATGTGTGGTTTTTTTTTTTAAAAACCTACCTGGTGGTTATTAAAAAAAATAACTGGCCAACATTTGTATTAACATTCTAAAAATTGGAAAAATAAATGTTTTGGAGGGTTTTTAATCACCAAATTTCACCCAAAAACTTAATGAGATCATCCGATTTTGCGAAAAAAACAAAAATAAAAATAAAATTTCAACATTTCTATGTTAGGTTCTAGTAGGTAGTGTAACATAGAAAGATGTTTTTTTAAAAAAAACTTTGGCTAAATCTTTTCATGGAAGAATGTCATTTCAATATGTCAGAAACTAAACAAAAAAGCAAACCTTGGGTATCAATGTCATATTAGGAGTTCGATTGTTTTGCTAACTAAATAAAAGCAGATCCATCCACACCCAATACAATTGTGAGCCTCTCTACCTGTATCTAGTGTTTGGTTGCTACAGCAATTTCAATACATAGCTGGGTCAAGGTGAAATTCAAAATTCAAAAAATATATGAGGTGGGTGAAGGTATATAGATTTCAACAAATTTCGAAACTAAGAGTAAGGGTATGTAGCCTTTACAAATTTATTGTTATGAATAAGGCTAAAGTAAATGACAAACATTTATCCTATTCACACGGTATTGGTAGTAAATGTTTTTTCTCATTTACCCTAAGTTTAGCATATGGGTATAAATGAATCAATGTGAAATAAATCAAAATAGTTACACAAGTTTGGCATATTGCTAAGAAGAAAAAGATACCCCATAATGATTGGCATTGCAAACTACAAATTATTTTCCCTTGGGCAAAGGTGAACCTAAAATATACAATAGAGCAAGTCTGAAATGTTTACCAATCGGCTAAGGTAATCAAAAGGGAAGCAAGAAAATTTTACGAAGTGCATAGTGTATATATTTACCTTCATAGAAAGTGCAATAATATCCACATAAAAAAAACTTACCTACCTTACAATCAAGTTTGTCACATCCAAAATAATAAGCACAAAAAAGAGCTAGTATATTAATACATGTCCTTTTGGTTTGCACCATGTGTGGTTATTGTTTGAACCGAAGTAGTGGTAGTGATGGGTATAAGTTTACATTCACACAAGTTATTAAAGTTAACCATAAAGTTACCCTCTCTTTCAGTGCCATCTATCAAACATAGGTATGAAATGCTGAAATTTAGCATTACCACAAGGTGTCAGACCAATTATCGTAGTTCTACAATTGTAGCAGCAGTGAAAGAGCTCAGGAAAAATGAAAGATAGGATGAAACTTAGTTTATCACCAAAATTGATGGAAAATTTTCATTGCCAGTTACACATTTGATGCCCTATTACACCAAAACTGGCCGTTCTCACCCCCTAATCATGTGACTTTATGAATAACTCTCATCTTGAGTCTTTTTTGAGTTAAGACATTAAAACATTATCAGTGAATGAGTATTATTATACAGTGTCTTGATAAATATCAAGCTTCAATTTGCATTGCATGATAAACAAGGGTTCCTCCCACAATTGCCAAACCATCCAAAGACTTTCTTTCTATTTCTTTTTTTCCTTCCCATGTGTTTAGTTGTGGATCCATGGGGTTAGTCCATCAAGGCACCCAAGGTTTTTGATAAATCATATGTATGTAAGTAATTCAATTTTTTTTGTTTTTGGAACCACATTGGAAATTGGTAGGTAGTTATCCCAAAACCCCTCTTCATTGACATAGTTGGGCACTTTGTGAAAAGCACTTACACATAAGTTCAAAAAAATGAGAATGCAAAACATCATAAACCCCAAGGGAGTGATTCTTTTCAACTTTCAAATGTTGCACCATTGGCTTAACGTCCCAAGAGGGATTTAGCATTAAATGGTGACAAGTTTTTTGAACATGTCTAAACATTCAAAAACTGCTACCAAATTAAAAGTAAAGTTCAAATGTGGCCCCAAAAAAAAATTAACTTTTTTTTTTCCTAGAAACTGGAACCATTTTATTTTTATTTGTCACATTTTGGCAAAATTTCATACCAAAAGAAAACACTGCCCATAAGGCTTCCTTTTTCAAAAACATTTCTCGAATGTTTTCTTTGTGTTTGCAGAACCATACAGTGAAATTTTTTCAACAAAAAAAATTTCCAAATTGTTGGAAAAATATTTTTTAAGTGTACATTTGATAATTATCCTAAATGTTTTCAAAATTAATTAAATTTACACTTTAAAAATATTTTTCCAGAAATTTGGCGAAAATGCGTTTCAAAATTTTCAATACAACAAATTTGGCAAAACCATCACAAAAATTGAAAAAAAATGCGTTTGAAATTTTTTGATATAAAAAATTTGGCCAAAATATCACAAATTTGAAAAAAATGCGTTTCAAATTTTTCAATACAACAAATTTGGCAAAACCATCACAAAAATTGAAAAAAAATGTGTTTGAAATTTTTTGATGTACAAAATTTGGCCAAAATATCACAAAATTGAAAAAAAAATCCTGCTAGGAGTCTTCTCTTCACAAACTTTCACCCAGACTGGGTTGTACCCTTGTGGATTTGAAAGAATCTCCCAGCATGTTACTTCTAAATACCATCAGTGCTCTAAGTGTAGGGAAGGACACACACTCCACTCCACCCTCACACGAACCCAAAAAGCCCACAGCCAAAGGGCTTTACCAAAGTGCAGATTTTACAAAAAATTCTCATGATACCTTTGTGAATATCAGGTGGGTACCCGGCAGGTATCACATGAAGCAATGATGCTCGCATTTTGGGAAATGGCTTGCCTGCAACTTATGGGCATTTAATTTTTCAAACTGCACAAGATTTTTCACTCTGGAACATGCTGTCTAAAAGTATAAGGATACCTTTCTCGGCCTTTTGGCTAAGATCAAGTGTACTAAAAGTATCAAGGAGGTCTTTACATCAATAGTAAAATCTTGGGTTGGTCATAAAATAGGGGGCTTAGGGTGAGGTAGTAACTAAGTCCAGCCTCACAGTTTGGGAATGTTATACACCCATGGGCATTTCCAACCGTCTAGCACAAGGTGCACCTTATCATAAGCCTAAAGATACAGAGATCAGAAGGTGAGACAGATCTTACACCTACTATTTAGGAACAGGATAAATGCCATGACACCTATAAGTACGTATAGGATCCCTTGCTCCAAAATAGTACATTGCATTAATGCAATGGTCTTTTTGCGATTGACTTGCAATTTTTTGGGGTGAACATTTGGGTGTCTATTCAATTTTGATCTCCATTTGGCTGACAATCATTTTTACATTGGTTTGCTTGTCAAGTATCCAATGTCCAAAAACCTCTCTAATTCGTGTAAACTTGTCAAATAATGTTATGAAAAACACCAATAAAACATAAAAATGGAAAAAGAGAAAGGAAAAATGTAAGTCCTATTTGAATTTGCAAAAATGTCTAACCCCATCTCCAGGAATGGAAGAAAACATTTGACCATACAAATGAATGACAATGTCCAACAATCATACAAATTGTAATAGATCAAATGATGAGATATTTAAATAGTTTGATGCTGAAAGACTGTTGCAAAATACATGAGTTCTTTTCAATGTTAGATTATTTCAATAAAGAGTGGTGATTATCAGTAGCAAGTCTGTGCATCATGGTGATGGCAGTTGGGCACTCCTGGTGTTTCCTTTGTTGGTGTGTAAAATTGTAGCAAAAGAGGAAATGATACCAATCACAAGTATATATGCATGTAAAAATTTGACGCAATGAGAACTTGATGATTAGGCTGAATTTTATGGTTAAGGATTAATTATAATTAGTTGTTGAACTTCATAGCTTTACAAACACTTGTTTCAATTTAAATTTTAGCATTGAAGAGTGTGTACATGAAATTGGACCTGATTTTTAAACTGGCATGGAGCTTCTTGAATTTGAATCAATATGCTAGATCCAAAACCAAAGGCTTTAAAAATTGAAAGAACTGGGTTAAAAGCCTCATTTAGAAAACCTCCAAATAAATTTTAAATGTCAAAAGTGGGACTGGAGATTCTCTTCAAAGAAAGAACCACGCAACACTAGACCAAACCGTCACCAAAGGTTAGAATAGATATATTGGCATATAACTGGTGAAGGTCAAAATTTGAAAGACCCAGCCCTGGCTTGACTTTGCAAAAAAATTAACCAGCAACCAACCAGTTGTTCTTTCATGAAACCCAACGGTTCTTTGAGGTTTTTGAAATACCTGAAGCAGCTGGTTCGTTGATTCGGATTTTTTTCAAATACCCAGAACTGACCAATTCTTTGATTCTGTGTTTTTAAGTAGGCACCCAGAACAGGCAGTTCTTTGAAAAATCAAAAAACCACCCAGCACTGGAAATTACAGTCTACCCTCCATCTGTGTGCTGGTGACTGTTGGTTCACTGTGGGTCTTTATCTGCTGGAAAGACTCGACAGAAGAGATGCAATGCTGGAAGAAGAGGCCAAACCATGAGCATGGACATCGGACATGCAAAGTGTTGTCCCCAACCTAGATATCTACTTTGTTCCCTGGAACTATTGCATTGGATCCAACTTTTGGAAGTTTCACCTAATTAGAACCGGTTTCACATTGGGTGAACCGGTTTCTTTGGTGAAAGTGTTTAGACTGTTTAAATTGAAAAAGATTGTTTTGGTGTTTAGAGTGTGGACACAGTAGATAGATGTACAACATCTTATCTATTGGCAGGGTCAGCGTGTCTGTGATGCCTTGGCTTTTTTCCTTTTTCTTCTATTGATACCCATTGGGGATCACAGGAAAAAAAGAAAAAAATTGGGGAATTTTTAAAAAGTTTGGAATGCCTGCTGGAGCAGACATTCTGTTTCTGGAGATTTCCCCTCCCAAACAGCTAGGTAACTTGGGCTCCAAGTTCGCTACAAAAACTGGAGCAGGTCTTTCAATAAAATGCAAATAAATCATAGATAAAGATGAGGACAATTGCATGTTCTTAGAATGATTATCCCCATTTGTACTTTAGTAGAGTTTAATAAAAGCTTTAGCAGAAGTCTGGAGCTATGATTGTTACATATTCATCAGTAAAGTACAACAGAGCTGTATAGTTGTTATGTTCAAATCCTTCAAAATATGTGATGTTAATCATGATGAAGCATGGCATTCAAATAATTTGGAGCATGGGTGTTTTTTTCAATTCTGTGGGTGTAAAAACTTGGAGAATATTGCAAAAACCCAGAAAGTTAGTGAAAATTGCACTGCAAAACAGATTTGTCCAGAACTTCCTCCAAAAACAGTTGCCAGCTGATTGCCAAAATTTGCCACAGAAATAAAAATCTGATTGAGAGTACAAACCATTGTTGGATAGCTCTTTGAGTTTTTGAAGAACTGCTGGTTCGGGTTCTTTAAATGTTGCAGACTCAAAGAACCACCCAATTCCTCTTCTTTGAAAAAAAATTAAACTTAAAGAACCAGTGATTTTCATGAAAAGTACTGGCAAAGAACTTGGGATTCTTTTGTCTGGTTTGGTGACTTTTTCAGATTTGTTAGGGAATTTTTATATAACTGACAAGTAAATGTCAATATACCCAGGATGATAACTGGTAGGTATTTTTCCCTGATTTTAAGAACCACCCAGCACTGGTGCAAACTATCAATTAAAAGAATTTTTGTGAAGAGTGTGAGACCGAACTTTTGTAGCATTTGAAGGGTGAAAGAAAATAAGAATAACTTGGGTCAATAAAGTTGTCTCCAGACCAAAGGAAAATTTGTTATCACTCTCGCACCCATAATGACATTCATAACATTGTAAATCATTCAACATATTGTGTTGTGTAGAAATAAAGCCCTAAGTTGGGGTATTCCTAAAATAATGGGCATATGACAAGGTGCTTGCCCGGTTTGATCCTGAACATTTGGGAATATCCTAACCCATAGGCTTTACCCTTCATGTGCACCAGGCGAATGATATAAAATATGTAGATCAAGTTGTAGGACAGTGACATTCTTACATCTTCAATAACTCCATAGAAATAAGAAGGGGACTGTGAGGTGAGTAGTTTTCAATCAGCTGTCAAACTTCAGCATTCTCTTGCTATTCCTAATTTGAGTTGTTCAGTCTTAATATTTTTATTTTTATTTTTTCTTTCTTTCTTTCCACAAGATCAAATTCCCAATCTTCAAGGATTTGGTGATGGCAAAGGTCTCGAGGTTTTCAACTTTCGTTTGTTTGAAAACAAAGCAAGATGACATCAATTACACCTTTGTTGTTCCCTTTGAGTCTAATGATCTAGGTTCAGTTTCAAACATGAGTAGAGCTCTCATGTTCCTAGTTGGATCAACATTAGGTTCTACAAAGGAAGGTCGATATGAAATTACATTGTCTTTTTGGTTGTGCTGAAGATAATTCACAAGAAATATTTGCATTGTTTTCTGTTTTTTGTGAATAAATTTATTTTGCAATGGTGAATGATTATCATTTGATTTCAACTTGAGTGGTGTTCTTGTGTTGAATGTTGATGGTCAAACTAGATCTCACCTAATGGTTTTGAAACTTGGCCTAAAAGAGTTTCTTTCCGCTTGTGTAAAAAATTCACCATTTACATATGGTCAATTGCGATGAAAAAAAACATTTCAAGGCATTTGGAATTAATCATTGAAAAAATCGGTGTTCTTTTTTCGTCTTTTAGAATAGTGGACAATACTTTTTGCTTCAAAAATGATCACTTCTTGCTCAAAAAGCTTGACAAGCTTATTTTTCATAAAAACATAAAAGATTTTTTTGTCTATTTCATGGTACGACCTTTGAAATACCTTGCTAGTAGATGATACACCTCACAAGGATATATATAATCATTGTTTAATGTCATCTTCTTTAACACTTTTTGTGGGTGCAACACAAATAGTAATAACCTTCTCAGAAAGGTTTTCCCTTACTTGGAATCCTTGTATTTGTTGACAATGCGGCTATAATAATTTTTAGAATTGCATCCTTTTGGTAGCATTACGAATGTGTTTCTTAGTGACCTTTGGTATGAAAAATTGAATGCTCGTTGTTCAACTAAGTGTGATGAAATGTATTATAACAAAATGAAATCGAAATTTGTAAATAAAAAAAACTAAAATATTTTATTTATTTATTGTTAAAATGTTTTGCATAGATGGTTTAAGAATTTGAATTAAGATGCATCAATTTTTATCTTTATTATTTGTTGGCTAACCCTATTGAATTGAATCCAACGTAATGTGTTTTTCCATACAACTTGGTCTTGCATAAGCGCCAATTGTTTATGATTTCAAAACTATGCATTTGATAAACATATTATTCTAAGTTGTCATAAACTATTCTAAGATTTGTTTGCATGTGTCTTGGTAGCCACCAAGTGCCTCATGTACATAGTTTAGCATTCCCATTATATTTCAATGGTTTTGTTTTAAACATTTTTTTCTTAAAGTATCATTACCTCACTTGGTGGCCACCCAACGGTTCTTTGATATAGTTATGGCTTGTTGTACTCTATATTATTTAAACCCACAATAACTAATTATTGGTAGGACATGGACATTTTGTTATCAATCCAATAATTCTTGTAATTTTAGACAACACATTATTCTTTCATGAATATGTATTATGTTTCATTAATAGATTTTGTTGTTGTCTTAGCCAAGTGCCCTCATCAAACGCACTTCAATGCGTTCACCTCATTGTTCGCTACTTCTTGGATTTTAAAAATTGTTGATTTTCAGCCTCAATGGTGTGTTGTGTTATTTCCTAAATTCAACTATTCTACAAGGGTATGTGAAAGTGTTTGGTTCAAAAATGTTGACAAGACCAAGTGAAAGTTAAAATTGGAGTGGAAAATTTTCTTGCAAAGGCATTTGAAAAGTTCTAAGGCACAATTTGGTCTTGTATGAAACTCAAAGATGTGCTAGAAATTTTTCCAATGTTAATGTTTGATAATTTCATGAATCAATTTGTTTTCATTTAGGGACATGAGCAATGTTCTAAGATGTCTAGTGAAATTTCACCTAAGTCCCATTATTATTTAAAGGATTTGAAAGGCATGTAGTATGCTTGCTATAGGTTAGCTTATGGAAAGGAAGATCAAACATTACTAATTGATGATAAACCCAATAAGGCATTTTGGAATCTACACTAAAATGGTATTTTTCTTGAATCATTCAAGAGACAAAACTTGTCAAAGACCAAGGTGTAATGGTTGGACTTAGCATTTCATTTGTGGCCATTGTTGGTTGAATTATTGTTTGTCAATAATGTTCGAGGTCATTATGAGGTTATGGTCAAATATTCTAAACCTCATTTACGTTCTTCCTTGAGAAATTATTATTGGTTCCTCCAATATATGGATAATGATAATGGCAATGTTTGCAATAGCCACCCCTCTTTAAAAACACATGTTCCATCTTTGCCTTTATTTATTTTTTAATTATGTAAATCATTTTGTTACTATAACTTTTGTGCATTGGTATATGTTTTCATATTCCCTTGTGGTCTTGTATTCACTTTTGTTTGTAATTGATTTGGACTGTTGTTTGCAAACTACACAATGTTATTTGTAGCTCTAAAAAGAAAAAAACAATTGTTTGCCACTAAGAATTTAAATTCAAAAATGGTCCCAATGTTGTTGCATATTTGACCATGGCCCATTATAAGACTTCTAGTACTAGGAGGATTTGAAATATCTCTCAAATTATATTTGAAATTTAGATTTTCCTTTTGCGAACTTTTTAAAATTATTTTCTTAATAATGTATTTTTCATTTCAAAAATTTTGTACTCTTCAATTTAGTTATTTTGACAAGTTGGTGACCATGCACAATTTGTATTTGAAACATTTAATAAATTTTGGGTACCTATTATTTACTCTACATAAATTTATGAATTTTGCAACTTGTTTCCCTTTTACTTGTTATATGATCTAGATTTATAATTGTTGCAACTTCCTTTTCTCTTGTTATACGACTAGTGGCCACCATGCCTCAAATCCTCTTTGGATTTCAAAGATTCAAAATAATGTTTGTTTGATTTGTCTAAATTGTATTTCATTAAATCAACCTACAATCTCATTTTTTCTTTCTTTTAAAAAACCTACAATGGTATTCTCAAGGTTTAATTTGTATAACTTGGGATGTAAACTATAGTTTTAAAAAGCTTTTCTTTATGGTTAACAACCAAGTCCTAGTGGCCACAAGGTCATGATGAAAGTACTTTAATATTTAACATTGTAAATTTTTTGTTTGCATTTTTAGACCTTTGTAAAGTCCTAAAATAATTAAATATGTGTTTTTATAAGGTTTCTATTTCTTAGATTTTGGGAAGAGCTTTTTTAGGAGCTTTTTTTGTAAATGTGTTTTTATCCTCATTGACAATTGGCCTACATTCGTGTTTGTTTGTAGAAGGAATAAGGGTCAAGAGTTTAAAGGTTGGGATCCTTTATAACAAGCAATGTTGCAATTTTTTGCAATATTTGGAAGGTATCCTTGCACCCCTATGTTTTCATAACATGATCTTTTTCCAAGTATATGTTTTCATTTTTCTTGTGTGTCCACAATTTTTGTCTCAACTATGTTTCCAAGCTTGATGCATTGAAAAGTCCCTCCATGTTATTGTTTCCTTTCTATTCATTAAAATTGTCTTACATTTTGAAGACTGTTATGTTTTATGTGTGTCAATACACTAATCTTATATGTATGTATTATGGGATGCAAATTGCAAAGCAAAGATTTTTGAAATGTGATTGAAGATGTTATTATAATAATGAGATGCAAATGAAACTTTATTGCAACAATATTAAGTCTGCAAAAAACTTTCTTTTGTTTATTGTCAAGATTGTTGTCAATACAAGTTGACACTAAATATTCATCATTTAGATTTAGGATCAACAATTTTCAAGGGATTTGGCCAGTTTTGTTTAGGGTTTTCAAAGACAAGAGTTCATGATAATGAAAGTCAAAACTTAAAAGCTTTAGGTTGGGTGTCAAGAATTGTTCAACATTACAATAGAATGAATGAAGGTTGATTTTGGACTTTGGTGTTGGGGTACATTCAAGATCAAAATACCTTGAAGGATTGTCACATGTGCAAAAATATAGACATATGTAATTTTCAAGTATCATAAGGATTCAAAAAAAAAGAAATTTATACCAAATTTCATGTGTTCCCTGAAGATTACATTCAAATGAAATGAATGGCATAAAAAAATCAAATATTTGACTAGAAATTGATGTCCATTTTTGTCTTTAAATATAAAAGTTCAGGAATGTCATATGATAAAAAAATATTTTCAAGGCATGAAATGACGCTCCCCCAAGCTCCTTGATCAACTCAACTACAAGTCCAAGGTGAAAATGGCGGAAAGATAAAGTGTTGGGGTACGTTCCCTGGTTCATAACATTTTGGGGGTAGAGGGGTGTGCTAGAGCTTTGGGATACGGACTAGGACGAGTGACAAGTAGGTCAATTATTTGCACGGACTTGCACAAACCAAACAACAAATTGATTAGTGCATAGTTGGAGCATTTTTAATGCATGGACGAACCACGAGCAAACACGGATTAACAAGACTGACCATTGCCTGGACTTGGGGAGCCACCATCTTCCCCTTTAAAATATTCTTTGTGCCTATCCACGGGCCCTACACCCAAATATCATTTTATCCCGAGACTCCCAAGTTGAAATTCCCGAAATGGGGACTCCCACGACTTTGGAGGCCCATAACTTTTTGTGTAGACTTTTGATTGAAATGAGGTTTGAAAAAAATTGTAGCCCTCATCGAGAGTTTTTCAATGATATGCAACATGCCACCTGAACGTAAGTAAATAAGGGCATTTTCGACTTTTAGTGGTCTGGAGTCAAATTGGCAGTTTGACTCCCAACCTTTTTTTGGGCCATAACTTATGTTTTAAGTATTCAAATGGATCATGCAAGCCCATTTTAGACATCAACGCCTCAAGATCTTTTCAATGGTGTAAAGAACTCTTCAATTCAATTAGTTTTGACCGTTGAAATTGCACTCTGAAAATTCAAAAGTCCATTGGGACTCCAACTCTCAAAGTGGGAGCCCACTTGGGAGTGTGTGGGTTCATTCTCTCACACTCTCCTACACTCTTGGGAGCATGAAATGTGACTCCCAAGCTTTATTCTTGGCCTGCACCTTTGCAAACCCTTGCTTTGGTTGCAAGCCCAAAGTTAAGGTTGCAGCATGAAATGATTAGTAAAAATATTAGATTATCAATATTTTGAATTTATATAATGTATGAGGGCCATATTTACCTATTTAATTTACTAGAATAATTTGTGAATCAACATTTACAAAAAAAGATTTCAAAAGATCAAAAATGTTTTAATGAATATTGGCCATAAGGTTAAGAACTAGCAAATTTGGTCATTTTATGGTTTTGAAAGGCACAAATATTTTGTTATCATTAAAATTAAATCCCATAATGGAAATCAAGGTAAAATATCCAATTTTAAAAAATAAAAAATGGGAGAAATAAGTTTAAAATGTCTTGGAAATGAAGTTTTAGAACTTTTTACATGTCTTAAAAATGTTTGTTGATAAGGTGCCCTAATCTTGAATGTATTTGTTGGAATTGCATTTGTCTGGCAAGCTGTTAAAGGACAATTTTGTGACAATGCACCTTAAAAATCACTACAAGAAATCATGGTTTTTCAAAAGGTTTAACTTGATTAAAATGTCCACATTGACCAAAAGGATGTTCATTTTTACTAAAGCATAGGGCATGAAAGATACATGTTTCTTTTGGCTCATTTTTTTTATTGAAGTGACCATTTCAAGCAAATGTTAAATCATACATCTAGTCAAAAAGGACAAAATTTTAAAATGGTCCATCAAAATGCCCATGGCCTAATTAAATTAGCCATGTTGAATGGCCATGATGAGTAAAATTAGCCATATTACTTTAGTTACCTAACTTACTTGCCATGCCTACTAAGCTACCTACTTACTTATTTATCTACCATCTACCTACTTATGTCCTACCTACTTATATTCTATTTACTATTTACCTACATACCTACCTATAGTTTACATAAGTAGATATGAACATTAAACAACATAAGTAGGTAGGCATGTGTACCTACCTATCTACCTTGGTACCCACTAACCTACTTATGAAAAACATTAAGGTTCAAATGTTGTTATACACATTGACAAAAAAATTCATGGAAGTTCAAGGATACGTGTTAAATCCAGTTGGTATTATATTGTTTTATAAAGTGATGGGGTGGTTTGGTCAAGATATTGGTGTGGAACCAAAAAAACCAAAATTTAATCCCCTTTACCAACATATATTATGTGGAATATGTATATTCATATATATACCTTGCACATGTGTGTAAAGGTATAATACCTAAGTGGGTTGTGGATAGGTAGATAGAAGGCCATGGTGGGTAGGTAGGTACTTATTATTTATGTCTCATTTACATTTTTATATTTACAAATTGAGCTATTTTAAAAATTAAATTTGTTTGACTACCCAAATTTTTGATTGATTTAACTAGTCAAAAAGGCCATTTTATGGTTAGTCAAAAAAACCACTAGTCAAATTGGATGTGTTCAAATCGATTTGTCCAGTATGATTAAATGGTCAAATTGACCAAGTGTCAAAATGATTGATTTTTTGTTTACTTTTCCAGTCAAATAAATTGTGATTTTTTTATAGTGAATCGAGAGCTTCTTACACAAAAGTTTCCAACTTCCTTGACATTAACCTTTTTTTTTCAACTTTGTATGAATTAAGGTCTTCTATTTTCTAGCCACCACTATCCTCTCTCAAGATTCAAACATTTGGGTGTATGCATCATCTAGTGCTCATTTTAGGCAAACATAACACTCACAAGAGTCACAAGCAAGGTTTTATAAATGATCCATATGGACATGGTTTTGAATTTTAAGATTTCATTAATGTAATTTTTAACTATTAAAGTTTTTGTCATTTGTGAAACCTTTTAAAACTATGTCAAAACCCATATTGAAAAATGTTGTTGTTAATTGGTATGGTGAAATCATCTTGAAAATCCTAAAATAAAAACCCATAAAACCCATAAAATAAAAAACTCATTTAGATATTTCAATTATGTACCCATTGGGCACAAAAAAGTTGACAAATAAAAAAAATCATTTCAAGGACTTTTGAAAGCAAGGTCCAATTTTGGTTGTGCAAAAAGTTCATAACTATCATGATTTGGTTAAAGTTCCACCAAAAAAAAATCACATTTAACTTTATGATTTCATTCTACAACCCATGTTTAGTTAATATAAACAATTTGGAATGGTATTCAATATGAATTCTTAAATTTATTAACAATCTATTCAATTGATTAGTCCATAGTTTTTAATTCAAAAGTCCATTATTGATAATGAATACAATTTTTTCGAAAAATAGTTGTGCAAATGTCTTCATAATCAAGTATTAATTTAGAATGAGTCATCATTTTGTATATTTAAAATTATTCACCATAAGCATTTAAACACAAAACACCATGTAAAAATTGTTACTCTAACTCCAAAATGAACCACCATACCTTGCATTCACCCATTTGTCTTTTTGATTTTTTCATTGTGACATTCTTTTCTTTTGAATTGCATTTTTCTACAACTTGAAAGTTTGATTTAGATTTATATTCTCCAATCATGGGTATCCTTTTTCAAGATTCAAACCTTAAATTATCTATTTGTTTTTTTCATTATGACATTTTGTTCTTTTGACTTCATTTGTTTTGAAACCATATTATGTTTTGACAAATTTAAACCCTCATTGGGTTATTTACAACCCAAAGTCATTAGTGACCATTTCCCCATGGCCTTTCCTTTGGAGATCCCAAAAACTTTAAAGTTTGCCAATATACTTTATTTATTCACCCCTTCTAAATGAAGTTGGTTCATTTTCTTCTTCATCACCACACATTTATGTGTTGGCTGATGAAGGCCCACCCATTATTGTTTGTGAATATCTAACACAATTTAAATATCTTTAAAAAAAAGTTATATGAAAAAACAAGAAAATTTCAAAATACTTGAATTGCCAAATTACCATGGGTTGAATTTGTAATTGATGATAAGGGTTTAGTCTATCAAATTAGATGCAAGATTTGCACTTTGGTGTAAGGAAAAGAAAAGTTCTTAACTCCAAAACTAAATAACTTATTAAAACATGTTGGTCAGTGGAAATGTAAGGTATCCATGTTTGGGATTGATGTTGGTTTTTACTATTTCGATAAGGATTTTGTGCATGCTAAGAGTTTAAGGCTTTTGTGCATTGACTATGCTTTCACTTCTCATGATTATTTATCCATCTTGGACTATTTTTGGTTGATGTCACGATTGACCACAAGTAAAAGTATGTGCAATTTTCTATAGTTTATCACCTTCTTGCACATGGTTATTTAATGATTGACCACAAAAATTTGAATCCTTTGTTGTAGTTGTTAAAATTGAAAAGTTTTTCCATAAAGTAGTGGTTTAATTTGACTCCTCAAGTTGGGGCATGGTAGAAATCATGCATTTTGTGTTGTTGGATGGTACAAAAGCCCCATTTTTAGCTATTACCTTCATAGTAGTCAATGTAGATGAGCTCACACCAATTGATAATACCCAATGGCTTTCAATCCACCTTTAAGTGGCCAAAATTGAAAGAGGATCCCCATCTTCCTTTGTGTTGACTAAGTTGGTGTCTTTGCCACATTTGACAACATTTTTTATTTAATGTTTTGAAGTGTTTGTTGAAATTGGGTGGGCTAGGGTTGGCAAAAATGGGAGCAAAGCTAGTTAGTATGTGTTGTGATGGTTCAAGTGTGTTCCAAGACCATTAAACTAGTGTGACACTACAATTCAAAGAAAAGGTAGGCCCATTTTTGAGCAGGGTTCATTGCTTTGCCCACAAGACTAATCTTGTAGTGGTCACCTTCTAGTACCTACACCTAGTGTATGGGTTGGAAGGCATCTTGCAGAATCTAAATGTTTATTTTTTTGCACATAGCCCCAAGGTTCAATTTTTTTAAAATGTACTAAAATCTTGTCACAATGTCACACTTTTTGTCTTTTGTACCTAGTCTTTTTTAACCATGTAAAAACACATTTATGGATGATTATGATGAAATTTAGAATTTTAATGGTCTAAAATATAGTCTTTCTAAAAAATTTGAAATTTTTTGATTCATTATTTTTTATGGGGATCAAAATATAAGGTAAAAAAAGACTATAGTAAAGATTAGGCCCTATTTGTCCTATGTGGTACACTTTAAAGGATTTTCATCCCCTATGAAGTTTGCAAAGTTTTAAAAGCTTGCTGATCGAATGAACTTGAAAGGAAATGAATTTATTTGCAATGTGAAGACAAGGTGGATTTCCATGTTATTTTCAACAAAGCTAGTATACAGAGAATACCCCCTTTGGTTGTCATGAAGATGCACATTGATTATGCAAAAAGTGATGTTGCTTTGAAAAACTTGAATGCATTGGGTGACATTGAGCTCATTCTTGGGTTCCTTTGCATTTTTCTTTTGCTTGAAATAGTACATACATCAATATCAAAATTTCACAAGGTAGAAATGTTTTTGTCTGTGACTTTGTGGATGTTGTAAAACAAATTTGAAAGGGCTATATAAGCTTTATAATGATCTTTATACCAAATTGAAGATCCAACTTTTGATGTTTTTAATTTAATTGAATCTTTGACTAGTTAGGCCTTTTTCGTGAATTAATTTTGTAACCTAAATGGCTAGGAAGATGTTGAATATCTTGTGTTTTCATTTGTTGGAGATAAATACTTTATTTACCAATTCCATGTTGATGGTGTTCAAGGTTTTCTACTTGTCACCAAGGATGCTATCAAAGAAGGTGAACCCATCCCTAGGTGGTACCACTAGGAACTATTTCAAGGAATGGTTAAAGAACCAAAAATGGCCAAATCATTTTCTTAGGCCCTTTACTTTAAATGTTTTCACAACTATAAATTTTTTTTTTCTTGTGTTTATCAATTGCATGCACTAATATATGACTTGAAATTTATTTTGGAATTAAAAAATGAAAAATTGTTAAATTTTTTTATTCTTAATTAAAATGGTCCTTTTGGAAATTAATAACTTTAACTTTGGAAATTCATAACTAAATTATAATTACTCAATTAATTACTTAATAAAAAATAAATAGAATGACTTCCAAATTACCTTTAGGAAACAATTCTTTAAAAAATTCTCATTTAATCACATTTAAAATTTGTATTCTTAACCAAAAAGTTTTAAAAAATAAACCAACATTACATTTTTGAAACTTTTTCTAAATGTAATGATTAAGAACATCAATAAACAATATTCTTCATATTACTAAAATTTCAAAATCTATGGAACTTAATTTAGAATGTATATGAAAATATTTATTTAAGTGTTTGCTATGATTTTTCAAAGTTCAATGGTTTTAGGTAAATCAAGTTGTGACATTCCTAGTGGTACCATCCAAGGATGAGATTGCCCAAGAGGTTGTGATCAAGGTGAAAGATGAATGTGAGGGGGCAAATCCAACTTCGGAAACTCTTTTGTTCTTAAAAAAAATGTTTTTAATAAATTATTCAAAGGTTAGCATGTGCTAGCTATGATGGTCCCACCAAGAACAATATTGGCCAATTCTGGGTTCAAGTCCACTTCTATTTGTAAGATAAGTTCTGAGGTACATGGAAACTGCAAATTCTCATTTTAGATACCTTACCTACAACTGATGTTCAATGTTAAGAGGGCTAGCCAAAAACAAAAAAAATCAAGATTTAACCAATATGAGTTGTAGGTACTATAATAGAGAAATGTTGCTAGAATTGACAACAAATTGGCCATTGGTTAGAAAGGGAAGCTTTTTGTTCTTTTTGTTTTTCCTTTTGTTGATTGGCAAGCGAATTATACACTTTTAAAGTGTACATTTTGGACATTCTATGTCTTGATGAGTCACTGGTGCAACCTCTAGGGACAAGATGGGTAGTAGAATGCACCATATAGGTGCATGTTCCCTACAGTAAAAGTCTATAAAAAGGTTCTAAAGTAGGGTTGTAAATTATGGTGAAATAGAATGAACTGCCACATGGTTGTACTAGTTAAGACGAACTTTGTGTAGTGTAGTGTGTGACATTGGCCCAAGTGTGAACACATTGAAGGCTCAACTAGTTTTCCTTCCAAACCCAAGTTTTGCAATTTCTTTGAATTTCTAGCAACAAAATCCACTCAAAAAGTAATATCTTTCCACACCTTAGCTCTGAAAATTGTGAAATCAACTTATTAAATTTGACTTGCCCAAGGTTTTCCAACACCAAAAACACTTCCAAATTTGATTGTAGTTTTAGTTTCGATCTTATTTAGTTTCATTGAGAGAATTGTTCAATAATCAATGGTTTCCACACCATAGGTTCAAACAATCTCAAACTAAGTTGGTGCACCCCTACTCATCAAGAGCTTTTTGAAGATACCAAAAGCACAACATGAAATGCCATGGTTTGGAATATCTCAATGGGACAAAACAAAGCAAAGCAAAGTACCTTGCTTTGTAGATAAATTGATGTGACCTTTGCTATTGGCCTAAGTGTGAACCCATTTTAAAATAGGGGAGCTCAATATATGAAAATTGTTTTGTAAGGTTTAGGATTTATAAAGGTTATATTC
>Ga0209208_10003848_pt1 | contig 21463 bp, 12 predicted proteins | sample S1TSphfallax_3_FD_187694 | JGI IMG/M metagenome (GOLD analysis project Ga0209208, IMG submission 187694) | Host-associated microbial communities from peat moss isolated from Minnesota, USA - S1T2_Fd - Sphagnum fallax MG (SPAdes) (version 2) | ecosystem: Host-associated > Plants > Peat moss >...
TGGAATTTTTTTGGAAATTTTGGTCATTTGTGAGATTTACTACCTTGACAAATGGAAATAATGAAAATCAATTCAATTAGAGAAACTAGGTTCTTCAAAGTTGTATTAGATGAAAATAATTTGGAGTAATGTCATATTTTAAATAATATTATCGATGTCATATTACGAATATATGTGATAAAATTTTACTCAAAATAAATTCATAGATTTTGCAACCCAAGAATACATATTGAAATTTGTTACATAGAGCACATCTCCATGAACAACAATAAAATAGCCTATACTAAGTAAGTTTGACACACCCCTAGGATTGTTAAGTGGTATCAATGGTAAAATATTTCCCAATCTTAATTTTGGCAATGGAATGCAAGATCCCAATGCACATTCCTTAACACTTCATGACTAAACAAGGGTAATGTGAGCTTCAAGGTAAGACTAAAACAACTTGACTCCTCATGTCAAACTCCATTTTGTTCATATCAAACTTCACAAACCAAATAAAGAGGCCAATCAATGAAATTGTATCCAATTTTGGTTCATAGATTATACATGCATTCACAAAACTCCCCATGTGACCCAAATGCACAAGAAAACACTAGACCTTCCTCCATATGATATACTATGTATCTCATTGTCACATCTATGTTGAAATGATATGTTTTTCAAGACTCCAAAAATCATTTTTGAAAAGTTTTACTCTTTTGTAATTCCATCATTTTAGAGGCCCATAATTTTTATGCAACTTAATTAAATTGAACATGCAAGTACATTATCTTGTAGCCCTCGAAGACAAGGTTTCAACATGTCAAGTTCATGAGTTGAACATCAATTGGTTCCTAAATGATGGTATGGATGGTCAAGAGTCATCTTGGTAGTTTTTGTCCTTGCATATTTTCAATCAACTTGATTACCATGAAATTCATTGTCTTCAAATGACCATAACTTATGCAATAAAGGTTTGTTCTCAAAATGAAAACTCACTATCTTGTAGTACTCAACAATATCTTTTGACAAGTGAAAGATCACTTAATGTGGACAAAATTTGTTGCCCTAACCTTGTCCCATAGCTCTTAAGACTTCATGGGACCCTCCACTTGCAAAGTGAAAATGCCTTTATGAATAATGGGAGCTCCTCCCTTTCACTCACAAATACTTACCACTCACCTTGGGACATTACCATGCCTTTATTTCATTCTTACCTTGTTTCTCTTGTCTTGATCCAACCTTGATCATGAGCACAAAGGTAAGGTCATGACCAATTTGTATGAAATGTAACTTATAGATACATAGTGTGAAATTGGGTTTGGACCTATATAAATATGCACATCATAACAAGTATGAAACTAAATTTGGACTTGTAAATATGGATAGGGTAAATAGTGTGAAATTGAGTTTGAACTTGGAAATATCCACTTGGTACATTAATTTCCAAAACACCTAAAAAAGGAAAATGATTACTTTTGATAGGTTGGTCATAATGATTGGCTCGGGTTGTAGAATTTGAATAGTCTCTCAAATTTATATGTTGCCTCATTTTTGTTATGCGTATGGGATGGGGATGAGGAAATAATTAACACTCCATGTTGGATGTGGTGAACACAAAGTAGAGGCCCAGAAAGGAGCAGTGGGTCGAGACTGGAGACTGCCTAAGGGTTTTAAACTAACTGATCTCGTAGTTGACAGTTAGATAATCTTCAGAGATAATACAAGTGGATTTTCTGTGGACTGGCAAAGACGTATTTTGACTGATGGGTCTTCACTGTTGACGTCTTGATATGTAAGTGAGAGACCGACTGCATGTTTTGTTAGTCTGTTACTGTCGATATAGAATTGGGGACATTGATTTCTGGGCGTCAAGTTCTGAACAGCTAGCTCACTCATTCATAATGCTAGTCCTGGGTGCAAGGACCATGCAGCCGTCGGCATCATCAAGTTGACGGCAGAATTGATGAGTGGAGTGACGGGTAGTGAAGATGCTGGTGCGCCCTGCGACAGGCCTGCGTGTCCACCAACAACTACTGCCTTCCAGTAGACTGTTTTAACTTTTCTTGTTCCTGCACTCCAAGATAAATGCCCTAGCTATAAGCAAATGATTTGCCTACTACAAGTCAGGGTAATAATTCCGCCGAGATGATTAAAGTCAAGATGGTCCATACTGCAAACCCAAACTCCTCTAAATGTTAGGGGCAAGGGTAGGGAGTCGGAACTACTCAGACTATAAAATCTTTTTTTATTATGAAGCTGTGCCAAATATTCCTGCAAAATGCTTTTCCCGGTGGCATTTTACATAAAGGAGAAAACTAAAGAGCAACTCCACTGGTGCTCAGTATGTGACCGTGCAAAAATATTCCTCAAATCCAAGTTTTAGTTATTTACTTTTTTCCAACCCACCCCTAAAACTAAAACTGAGACTGCAAATAGATGGGAGACAATTAATAGCAACCCACCTGGACCAATCAAACAATCTAGCCCATCAACAGTGGGTGTTAGGCTTGTTTTGCCTTTTACCAACCTCATAGCCAAACTGGCATGTTTTGACATTTTTTCATCCAATTTTAATTTGCAGGGTCACACATTGAGCACCAGTGGAGTTGCTCTAATATATATTGCACCAGTGGAGTTGCTGTAATAATCAATTGATTTAGAAGATACAGGTCAGATAATTTCTAAGAATCTAGATTTTCAGAAAGACTTTATTCCTCAAGAAAATTACAAATGGGGATATTTCTAGCATCTCCCTCTCAGTAGCTCTCTTTTGCAATATTGTTTTGGAATAAAATTTTGTCATCATGTAGGTAGAGCTAATATTCTAAAAGATATTATCAGAGTCACACTTATGAGAGTTCCACTTTAGAAAAAATATCCCTGCTACAACCCTAGCATTCTTGTGGCTACGATCCGTTGTGTAGGTAGTGCTTCAGCAGCACAGTTCTATCTAGTTCGTCACACCTCAAGTCTGCACGCTTCTACACGTTTACAGGAGTTGGTATTGTTGGAAGAAAAAATATCCCTGGTGCAACTTGCATGCCCTAACTTGGTATTTACACAAGTGGCCATGACTTGTTGAGTTGGCCTTCATGCGCAAGTCTGAATATTCCACTTCGTAGTTCAAACTTCATACCTGAAGCGCAGCAAAGAAAACATGTGGTCAACGCCTCCTAGCTTCTGCCCAGTGCTTACTAGCCACTTCTGGGAATAGTTCTTTCTAAATACATTAATGGTAGGTTCCGAATTGGTTGCAAAAAGCGAGAAGATCAAAGAGCCACGACTAGATTCGGACTAGTGCTCGTCCTCGTCACCTACTATGATGATAGTACGCCAGACCCTGTTTTAATTTAGCGTCCTGCAAAGCATGAAGTCGCCCAAGTTCGAACGAACGCCCCCATCCTTTTTCCTCGAATGCAAATCGCCTGATACCAGACCGTTACTGCAAGTCTGGATCGACAAGCGACCCAGGGCGGCAGCAGCGCCTGCAGCAGCTACAGCAGTGACATAAAGACAGGTCGAGCAGCGCAAGGAGCGCAATAAGAACTGTTGCTTGCCCTGAGTTCTGCGCCTGATCACTGCACAGTACTACTACTACTACTACTTACACACAAGTCCAAGTGCCCACACACGCAGCCGGCAGGACACGCAACACCAGGCAAGGGAGTCTGATCAGCCAGCCGCACAGCAGGCAATGCGACAGTCAAAAAGGACCAAATCATGGGCTGCTTGCCTGTCTATATGGGTCTCCTTCATTAATCCAGCAATTAAACTCCTGACTAGTCTGATGAGAAATTATCGCCTGTGAAATTTGCAGACCGTGGTTCTACACAGTCACAACTGATCTATTCAAAACTCCATTGGGGTAAAAGTTATAATGGCTCATAATCATGACTTGTCATTACCCAATTGGTGAATTAGGGTCTCTTTTCATTGCCTTGCTGTCATCTCAGTTTCTCATGTTATGAGACGAAACTCTCATGACATGAGAAACTAGGCTGACAACAAGATCATGGAATGTGAGAAACTTGGAAATGGAAAGCAAGGTAATGGAAATGGAGAAATTGGGATGACAGCAAGGTAACGGAAAGTGATTGAAATCCCTGCCCCTCCTGGGCTATAGGAGAGTCACTTTCCATTAGAAAGTGCAACCATTTTGAAGATGTGTACGTCCTCTTCCCTTTCATTATAGGTTTGTAGTTGAGGGTTTGTTGTAAGCAACTTTTTAGAGAACTTTAAAATTACAGCTATTCCCATTTTAAACAAGGGGTGTGTCACACTCTGGCCTCACCATTTACATGAAAAAGTATATTAAGGCAAAAGAAGAATTATGGAAATTCAAATATTTCACCATGCAAAAATATAATCTTCAAAAATAATCCTCTAATAGAAACCAAAATCCTTCAAGATATCATAACTCTATAACTAATCTCAAGTTTCAACACAAGCTTTACTATCATCTTTCAAAAATCCTCATAGAAAAATAGACCTAATATTACCTAGGGGCCAAAAATCCCTGAAGCCACTATAACCGATAATGAATCTAAACACAATATCCTTGCCTTGGTAGGCAAGGCCGAATACTGAATATGGTGACAATGAGTGTAAATGGTAAAAATAAGTATCTCTAGAACATCTCCACCTACATTCCTATTCGGGCATCTATCAATATTTATCACACCAACATAAGTGTTAGTTATTCCCCCATCCCAACCCATAAATATGAACAAATAAACAGCATAAAGTGAAATACTACTTAAAATGTCACCACCTTGGCCACTCATTGTGCCTGGCCAATAAAAAAAAACTGTTACTTTATGGACCCTCGTGGAGGGCACTGTATTTTGTTTATATTTACAGGCCTAAATTTTGTTTCACACTCTTTTACTACTAAAAGAAGGCCTAAAAAAACAGTCTACAAGCTATTTTACTGCTCTGGATGGGCATACCCTGACTGACCCTAGTTAAAGGGGAGCTGGGAATTCATCGAGAAAGGTTCCCCTCTTCACCAATCCCCATTGGGCTTTAGTGGACCAGTGGGTGCGCCTGCATTTTGGCCGCTAGTGGCGTTCTGTTCTGCATGGAAGCGCCGTCAGAAGAGGGAATGATGAGTTACTTAGATATGGGAATCTAGGTCTGGTAGGAAGTATTTTTTGCCCCTGAAATAATTGAACTCTGAACAGCCAGTAATAACAAGCAGCAGCTGGTATTGGCGTAATATTATTGCCTCTAAACCTTTCAATGGGGCAGTTGAAAGCAGCAACAACAGTTATAATAAGAAGTGTTCCATGAAGTTTTTTTGAACCTAAACTCACAGTTGGCGAACATTCCTCACAAATATTTATGGGACCCAATGAACTCAGCATTGTTCTCTAGTCTCAACAGAGCCAATAACACTGCAACTTAGAGTTTAGGGTAGAATTTTTGGGTAGCTACATTGCCATGCACGTCGTCAAATTCTGCAAGGAGATTCCCAAAACTTAAAATAGCTTAGTATATAATTATACAATCGGGGGAATTTATTTTTGTTTCTGGTAGCTGGGTAGTTTCTAGAGTTCATTAAGTCCCAGTAACTCTATCTTAATAAATTTTCTTTTCAGGCATTGGCAGTGTTTTTGAAAGCAGCATCCCCTGGTACTGTTTTAGTTTCTGGGGGACTTCCCACTTGCTTATCTGTTGGGCTCTTCTTGAAGTGAGTTGGCCAGTCAGTTCCCCAACTGTTTATCATCCTTATTATAGAGTACCCTCCATTAAGTTGTGGTTTGTTGACTATTAGTTTGTCAATTACTGCAGCAATTAATTTCATGGAATGGAGTTCCATTTGAGACTATTCTAAAACTACTTCAACTATGTAAAAAGGTTTGCAAAAGCCTGACAGTATTCAGAGGATAGGGTTTGTTGTTTGTTCCTAAGTTCCAATTTGGGTTAATCCTCCCAAGAACAAGCCTCGAAAAAGAAAAAGAAACTCTCTTTCTGAAATATGTCTACTGGATTTGGAGCATCTCCATCCACACCCCATGGTTGGGTCTCTAATACTGTTTATCACATCCAATATACCATGTTAATTTTTTCCCCACCCTCACACAAACATGTAATTATAGACAGCAATAAAGTGAGAGACTAATTAAACTCCACCACTTCAGCCAATTAAAAGCAGTCAATTTCTTTTGTTGACCTTGTTCGATGTGGTGCATATTTGTGCATGAAGGTTGAGTTTGACACTATTTAGGGGTTATACTTCACCCAAACTACTATATAAAGACCATTTTAGTGCTGCCACGGGGATGCCCTTATAAGTCTTCACTAATTTTCATGCTATTCAAAGTTCTTACTTCATCCAAATTAATGTGCCCAGGCCCATTGTAGAAGTTAAATGGCGTCAGTTATTGGAGTCATCCCTTTGAAAACTTTGAGAAACATGATTACTACAGTATGATTCCATATTGTTTGCATACATAAACATGGTGCCCAGTGCTAAGGCAAACCTCTTGAACTAGGTAAAGAAATGCCTACCACTGCCACACCCAAAACCCTTGTCCATGCAACAACGAACACTTGTGAGTATGTGTTGAAACTTTCTTTGCCTAATTCAACCATTAAAATTCGTCTAAATTAGAGGCAAAGAAAAGCTGAAGCCTTTTAAACAAATCTGAATTTTTTTGAAGCTTGCCAAGAAAGGCCTTGAATGGCTGTTTCTACAAATGACAATCCTTAATACTACGACATATCTACCTTAGTCTAAACAAAAAAGTTTAAGTGTTTTACTTTAAGTTGAAGTGTGTAGTTTAAGCCACCAAGGCTTCTTAGCCTAGGTAGGCCATGTGTTGTCATTTGTCCAATTTGGAGCTTGTCACATGTCAACATTTCATTGAAAGAAAAAAATTTAGGCATGCCCACATTTTAGTTATAAACTAATCACATATGATCACGCTACTTAGGCACTTCCAAATTTTTGTTATAAAAAATAATGTTAAATGATTATGCCACATTGGCTAGATGTTAGATGGATGAAAAGTTTGTGATAACCACACCTCAATTTGTCTATTGTTTTGATTACGTGCGACAATTTGTCCAATGTCAACTGGAGAAATTTGCAATTGGTTGTGGCATTTATAATTTTAAAAAGTCATTTATGATTGAAAAAACCAATTGATAATATGCAAATTCTTTGTAGTGACATGAAGTTTTTTACATCATGATATGTTAAACAATAGTAAAAATTAGGTTTTATTCATCTTAAATGGTGAATGGGTAATATGATATAACTATTGGAAACAAGGTTTATAAAAAATTCACTAATTATTCTTCCATAAGCCCATCATTCATAAACAAACAATTTAAAAAATGTTTATTAGTATCCATTAACGAATGATGATGAATAAACTTAATTTGATGACATCATTTTCACACAATGAATGGAGTTTATCCGAATGGATGTTCATCCATGATTCATAGTTAACTCTTAATTCATTCTTAATTCACTTTTAGTTAATTCACAATTCATTTCTAGTTCATTCCTAATTCTTTTAGTTCACTTTTAATTAATTTTTAGTTGATTCACAATTAATTTATAATTCACTCTTAATTAATTTTTAATTAACTCATAGTTCAGTTGTAGTTAAGAAGTTTCCTTAATAAATGGGCACATGAAAATCACCATGGAATTTTTTTTTAAGTCAAGTCCCCAAAGGCCTATAAATAAAAGTAGGACCCCCATTACTTTCAATTTGTTCAACATTAGTTTAAGGTATGATCTTGTTTCATAGCCTTGTTATTTGTTCCTTTTATATTTATGTTTTCACATTTGACCACAATAGAGATTTGTTTGCACTTTGGTTTTACAATGTCTTTAACCTCTTGTGAATTTGTCTTATTTTTTATGTTTCATGTTTGGATTTAAAATTACGTTTGTCATTCATCTTCATAGTTCTTGTGCCAATGGCAAACAACCTTACCGTTTAAACATTGTAGGCGTCAAATGTAAAATACTTACGAACTATTAAATCAAGTGATTTTGTTTTGACATTATATTCCTCTTATCAAAAATATTTATGAAAAATGTTTAAATTGTTTGCAATAATTGCTAATGAATATGTAAATACTTTTCAAACATTTTCAAAATGTCATGTTAAGTCACAACTTTGTTCATAAACATCAAACCCAAAGGTGTAAGCATGGTAAAATAGACCAAAACATTAAGGATGACAAGTGTTACTTTATATCATGCATATGAAAACGATATTAAAAGAACATCAAAATGGGTGGAAATATGATATAAAAGTTCCCTTTGGCTTCTTTGTTGCACTTATAAAAATCTATCTCCAAAAAAAATAGAAATCAATATATTTAAAGTAAACAAAAAAAAATTCCATTAGTTGTTGGTATATTCATATTCAAGGAACCTTCATCACAACATATTCCATGAAATATATATTAAGATTAGGTTAAGACATAAAGATCATTATATTTTTGAGGGTATGATTGAAATATATTCTATTTTCTTTGCTGGAACATAAGTTTAATACATATTTGGAACAAAATATCAACCTAATTTTTAAATACATTTCACAAGTACTCATATTTCAAAGAAGAAAATTTATTACATGAGATTTGCAAATCAATGGAGATGGTTTTATTTTAAAAATTCAAAATAAATATTTTCGTTTATGAATTTGAGTCAAAGTGTAAATTTATTTGTTTGTTTGATGGTGATGAATCATCCAAGTTGTATTTTTTATGGTGTTGGTAAGCATTTTCCTTAAATGCCATTTAAAATATTTTAAAATATCTAAAATTAATTTAACTCCAAATAGTTATCAACCATGTTGTTCACATGGTTACAAGGTTCACAATCTATGGACATCAAAGTTAATGTGTAAATCATGAATTGGAAATGAAGGTGGCAAGTGTTTGCTATGTTCATGTATATCACTATAAGAAACTCTAGTTTTTTTCACACAAAAGGTCATGGTTCATGACATAATTTCTCAATTTGTGTAATATGTGTGTTAATTTAATGTCAAGTTGTAATTTTAATGTAATATATGCCACAATAAGCACCAAAATGTATTGTACATTATAATGGATGAAACCACAAAGTTTGCTTCACACATGTGTCATGAGCCGTGGCCTTTTGTGTGAGAAACACCATATTTTTTTGAAGTGATATGCACTATATCATTGTAAACAAATTTTGTTACATAGACATGAAAATACCCAATTGTTTTTAGGATAATAAATTTTGCAAATAAAGTCTTCGAAGACATGTTTGATTTACTTGATATTTCCACCTTTTGCAAAATAAGTCATATTTATATTGAAGTCTCCATCACCAACATGGAATCAATTGTCAAATGGATTGGAAGATTGGCAATTGTGAAGTCCTTGGAAATTGGAAATTGAAATGATGCAAACATTGGCCATACTATAGGAATATGTCTAGACAAGGCCAATAATTTTTTCTTGTGCAAAACATTACAAAAGTGAAGAAGCTTTCATGTATTTTCACAATTTTGACCACTAATAATCTTTTTAAAAATTCCATGAACCAAGGATAACTTGTTAGGTATTTGCCATGGTTTGATGAGACCTTATAGAAGTCCATACATGTTTTCTATGGTTAGTATGTATTGAACAATACACAATTTTCTTTTTTAAAAATTCCAATTACATAGTTTTGATTCATATTTTTAAAAATATTTTTAGAATCATATGCAATTTTAATAAAGAGGTCATTAATAAGTTAAACAAAAACTGATCCAAATGATTTTCACATTATATTGTGCACAAAAGTACAAAACTTGGAGTCATAAAGTGCATCAAAATGTATTTAAATAATCATCTCACATTCTAGACGAGGTCTCCCATCCATCAATTTAGAATGCTATCCATTAGGTTGTACATAACACTAAATTTGACTTTGGTGTATAGTGTATACCTTTGTGTGATCTAATTAATCAAGAAGTTTATAAAGCATGAGCACAATGCATTTGTATTTCATCTTCAGCTTGTTTAGGCAATAATGATCCACACATGCAATAAAAAGCATAAGTTTTTCTAATCAATAAGATTGGGGAGCCACCTACTCTCATGTAAATTATACCTTGTGGGAGTTTTTGTGAATATAATTTCAAAGTGCCAAACAATCACGTGGTGAGAATACAAATTATTGGTTCCAAATGCAAGTTACTTGCTTTTTTTGAAAGCAATCATGTAATGGTAGTAACTTGATGATTAAGAACAATGTCTACATTTGTAATTTCAAGACTATCATTATATAATCTTAACTTTGAGCAAGAAATTCAGATTCCATTGTAGAAAAAGTTTGTTTTGAGGAAACGTATGAAGATTATATTCTTATTGTCAAATATCCTTGTCATTAAAAACATTCTAAACCACCCAAGATCAGTAACAACCATTGTTGGGTGGATACTTGGTTTGGCAGGTTAGAGCCATCAGTCAATTTCCATTCCAATTAGCAAAACCCAAATTGGGAACCAGGCTTGATTTTTGGAACCAGTTCTAGAACTAGAGCCTTTTAAGAACCAAAACCTCCGGTTAACTCCGGGTTCTAATCTGTTTTTCAAAAATCTTGATTCTGGTTCCACAAGTAAATGGAACCAAGAACCCAGTTCCAGGTTCAGTTGTAGACAGGAGCCGGTTTCCAGTTCTAGTTTTGAGGTTGGTTCTGGCTGTAATTCCAATCCCTGAACCTTTTTTTCCAAATTTTATGCAGGTACTTGGGAACCGGCCAAAATCCAGGAAGAACTGGCAACACGCTCATCATCATCATCACCCTCTTTCTTTGCAGCCAGAATTGTGGCTAAAGCTCCGGTGGAGGCTGCATGTGGATTCCCAACTCGACAGGAAAGCTTGCATCTGATTTCCCAGCTCATCTAATTCGGCTGCAACTATGTTTTGGCCAACGATTAATTCTAGCCCCACTATAAATAAGCCGACACTTGGATCGCCCAAAACCGCATGAGGGGGAAGAGAATGAATGATATGTCGTTTGTCATATTTGCCATGTGTAGCAGCTTCCCCACGAAGTGCCGGCTGTTTCTTCGCTGCCATTAACTGCAGGTACTCAAACATCGAGCCATGTTTTGCCTCTATCCTTCCTTGCTATTGTTTTTCCTTCCCCAACACTGGATTTAGTAGGTAGCTAGACCTGTCTCCATAGGACTCAACCTAAACCCCACATGTTATAGGGTCCTTCTTTCTAAGCAAAAATTCCAAGCACAGGAAAACCAAATTATGTGAGAAAAATGAGGTTCAAAGTTCAAACCAGTTGGGATATTCAGCTACTCTAGTGGCAAAAAAGTTGTACATTTTGACCTGGATAAAAACCCAGATGACATTTGAAATTTGGTGATTGTATTTTCATCTCTAACTCCTTACAATTATGCTCCCAAGCTCCTATTACATGTTTTTCAAGATTCAACAATTGAAAGGTTTGACAAGTAGTCATATTCTTTATTAGGTGGTGTGACTTGTGACCATGTTTGGAAAGAAAATATTTGCATATTTGTAACCATGGACATAAAGACAAGATGTTGAATGGTCACATTATCCATTCCACTTGAAAACAAAACTATGCAGCCACACTGTTATGATCAACCTTGAAGATTTTGCATAATAAGATGCACCAACACAAATTTGTAAAGTTGGCACCTGTATTATGTTCTTAGTTGAGTTGGCATTGGCACCCTTTATCTGTGGTCATTTCATCATTTCCATCATGATATAAGTTGCAATACCTTACCAGGCAAGGTAAAGGCAATGCCCTACAAGGCAAGGTAAAGGCAATGCTCTACAAGGCAAGGCAAGAAATCATCACACATTTAAGGAAAACACATTTTCTTCGGATGGGTTCAATAGTATGCCAATTGCATCTAGTTGATGGCACCAACATTTTGTATCTATTCACTTTTGCTTCTTTGTTTTGCTTCTACAAGGCATGTCTTCTTAGTATTCATATCATTTTTAACATATACATGTTGCACAAAAGGTATATGTAGCTTCTCTAAATAAGAAGTTAGTACGCATGGTATTATACTTTTATGTTGTCAAGGTATTTCTCCTAGCATGTTGTTTGTTAGTATGTTGTACCTTGATATTTATATTGTGCCTATATAATGTAAGAAGTATGAATGAACAATTTTCTTAATCTGATCATTGCAAAGCTATGTTGTAATTTCAAACTTGATAGTTCTACATAGTAAGGTTTATAACTCAACATGTTTCAAGGTTGAAAGACCATACTTTACAATATACATGTAATTTAAAACATATTTGTATTGCCTTAGCAATGCCAAGTAGCACACCTTTTTTCTTTTTTCTGATTGGTGTTTTAATAACTCTGGCTACAAGCCTCAACCCTAACCAGCAGGATAGTTTATTGTGTTGGACTTACTAAACTTTAATGTGTATGTTGTGGTTGCACAATTTATGTCTAGGCATGATTCTTGAATAAGTTTTCTTGTGTGTAACATTGATCTATAACTTTTATATTTTTCTTAGAAACTCAATGTCACATGTGCAAATTATTAGAGTATTGCAAAATGTTGTGTTAATGCATGTTTAAATGTCTTTGCATTCTTCTGAATATGTATAACATTTTGTAATGTAATCCTTAACGTGTGATTATATGTCATAGAAGCTATATTATAATGTACAACATGTAATATAATGTATGAAATTTATGCAATATGTATTGTATCATCACCCACACATTGTAAAAGCATGTTTTGAATGTAGAATAGTAAAACGTTGTTATGTTGGTTCAAAAAAATGATTTTGGTACAACATATTTGCACATGATGTAGTGGTTAACAAAAACCATGGTGAAGTTTAAATCTTTTTGTGGATTGGTTAGATTGTTTGATTGGACTTCACAACACAGTCTCCCATCTTTGTTGATTGGATTACTTAAGCCACTTGCTTTGCTATTAGTGATTTGTATTTTGTAGAGCCTTGCTTTCAAAATTATGAGTGAGATATGTAATTATGTAGTAATGGCATTAAAAATGTTGATGTAGGCCTAGATATGCAATATGGCTGGGGTTGTTTTAACACACACATTGTATCACACAATATGACATGTTCATATAGTATACAACAAGTAATATACATGATTAATTTCTAAAATATTACATATTAGATCCAATCTGTAGAACCAACCACTTTTCTTGTGAAAAATTTAGGAATTATTTAGTTGTAGAATCAATGATGTTTTTGGAAAAAAAAAGCCAAAAATTGAAAAAAAACCACCAGCTTTCTATACACAGTACAAGTATCTAGCAAAAAAATATAAATCAGTGTTCAGATTTTTCCTGTCATATTTTGTTAATAGTCAAATTTGGTTGAAGAACTTATGGAGATCTAGTTGACAAAGAAAATAAACAAACAACCTTCCTAATAGATAGATTTTACAAAAGACAATGTTAATTGCATAAATGTAAGCTTGTTAACATTCTAGAATTTGTGCATGATAAGAAATTAGTCACCAAACTAAAAAAAACCACTATGCTCATTAAAAAACTAGATTCCTTGGTAAAAATTCAAAGTATGTTTGAATGTCAAGAGTTATGTGTCACCTATAAACATGGTATAATGCACACGATGTATGAAACAAAGGTCTAGTCTATAGAATAATAACTTTTAAGTTTCCATCTTTATTTTATAGGGTATATGGTAAGGGGTGGAATATTTTGAAATGGCATGAGCTAATCATCGGTCATAGGGTCAATATGGCATTTCCAAAGTGAACACAGATGCATGATATCATGACATGACATAAATGCAATCCACATGCACACATGAATGGATTCCCATGCCATGATATAAATGCCATGGATTGGCATGGTAAGGAATACAGGTTATGGGTACAACTTCTAAGCCTGCTCTTGTGAGGAGAAAGGCCAATGAAAAGAATGCTCATTGAACCTACTTCAGAGTCCAAGCTAACCAAGCAAACTTGTCCTTGCCACATTGCCTGTTTTATGCATTCCAAAACCCTAGAGTGGCCATTGACTATCTAAGGAATTTGAATGGAGTAGTACAGGTGAATACTAAAAGTATCTATCCAGTAACCGAAGTGATTAGTTTTTGGGTCCAATTTTTTGAGTGTAACACGAAGTTGTCACAAATTGTTTACATTTAAAAAAGTTAGGGTTTCCCACAACCCATGTGTGGCAAAGAAACACTGTACCCAAGACCCATTTAAGGGGGGAAGGGAAGCGGGCTTGGGTACCATACCTGTGCAGGTCCCCACATGTCAGATCTGTCTCTGATCCAAAGTGGGAGAAAGGGAGAGGAGGACTGGAGAAGGGGCCGGGGGGAACGTGGGTACATCAATCAATAATGAGAGTTCCGAGGTTTGAATGTTTGAACATTTGAATAGGTAGTTGCACTAGTCGTTCATGGTCAAGAGGGGGAATAATGATGGTCTTCCTTAGCTGAGAGCATGATAAGTGAATTTACACATATTCATGTCCTGTCGGTTATAAAGATGATGTAAACTTGAATGATGAACTTCAAAGGGTTCATGCATGGTTGATGAACTATGTAAAAATCAGCCTGGAAAAAGTTCCAGGAAGGGGAGAAGGGAGATTTCATGGATTCTTTGTGTATTGGTCTCAACAGACCAGGTGGGGACTCCCTAGTCACAACTCATAAATGCCCCCCCCCCCCACCCCCCAATCCACAAGTTGTGAGATTACTAACAGTCCCAGTCACTACCCAGCTTTTTTGTGTGTCTGTTTTCTCCTTGGAAGTCCAGCATTCGATAAGAAGTCACTTGAATGTTGCCCCAGGCTCCGTCTATAAATTGTTTTGTTGTCAGTGTACGGCGATTCATAGACTGGCAGGAACAAACTTGCTGGTGGCAAGTGGTGGGTCAAACTTGGAAAAGAAAGTTTGCAGCCGACAAAGTCGAAGAAGAAGTGAAACTGATTGTCTCTTCTGGCCTAGAAGTAGCCACCACTTCTTCCCTTTGTTCCAATCAAAGGTATACATCTCCGCTAAGCAAGGGATGTTGGGAAGAGGTAAGGGTCCAACAAAACATGGTCAAAATACTATCATCATGTAGCCGTCGTGCTACAAAAAAAGTTCTGGACCATGAACAGTAGCTGTTTGTCAACCCCTCAAGAAACACAATGATCTACTTGGGGGAGTGGGGGATGGGGGAGAAGGGAGGGGAGGGGGCACAACAGAATTGAGTAGAGGAAAATTGGACTTTGTTCAAAACTATTGAATATATTTGTTCTCTGCTTCTCACAAGGAGCCAAAACAACATGACATTAAGAAGCATTGTTGAATGGGTACCCATTTCCCAATAGCAATAAAATGGAATTTTTTTTTTGTTTTGTCTTTTAAAGTTGGGGCCTTCGTGCAACCCAAAGGTGAAGCACATTGCTAGTAATAGTGTGCAAGTTTACAAACTGCACGAGAAGTTGCCCATCTGATCAAAGTCCAAAACAAACTAGCATCTCTGGTCGCCGCAGTCGGTCCCCAATACCATCTATCTTCTTGCATTCACTTGCTACTAGAAAGACAACAACATTATCCATTGGCACATGATCGGATTACTTTTGAAACCAGTACAGAAGGGCTCAACAAATCCTAGCTTGCTTGATGAGAAGAATCCATGTGGCAGGTTCCTCATACTTTCAAACAAAAGTAAGGTAGTTCCACATTACGACTTGTTGTCGATGTTTTCAAATGTTCAACTATAGTGTGACGTGCATAGTGAGGTTCCTTGGGTACAATAATTTAGTTCTTGACTTTGTGGGTTATGGGTCATCTCAGAAACAGGTGAGCGGTTTCAAAAGTTTGAACTGAAAGTGTTAGGGTTTTAAATACTATTCACAAGGAGAGAGATCATTTAAAGTGTGAAGAATCTCAATTTGAAATTTGAACCCATTTGCTTTCTTTTAGGGTTCTCGAGCCAAGCTAACTTACATTATAGAGATTTTATATAATGAAAATGAGATCTTTTAGGTTGAACATCATTTTTTGCATTTGTCTCGACTCTTGATTGTCGGTTGAAGAAAGGGTTGGCATATTTCGAAGTTCAACCCTAGCCTAGACTCCGTAGGGAATGTACCAAACATGGTTTTTGTATTCTTCCCATTTGTATTGAAGTAAGCATTTGGGTATCTTTGATTCTCATACACTGTGGAGCTGCTATTCAGAAATCTATGGTCACTACAAATGGTAGACAAGTAAACAAAAATTACAACCATTCAAATCTCTTCAAGTGTGGAAATGTTCAGTGCTGCCCTAGAGAGGAGAAAACAAGTTCGGCAAATTGGTCATTTACTATGACTCAATACCTCTTGCTTTCTTTGTAAATACACTAGTACCTTTACCATTTGGGTAGTAATTAAATTATTTTCAATAAAAGTCAAGTATATAAAAAATAGCTGCCCACAATGCAAGAAGTTTCAGAAACTTTGTTTCAACCTAGTGTATATGGTCATTTGGTTTATTCCAGGTCTACATGGCCAGGTCTTTGAAAGCGCTAGAATTTCAAGAAGTTTTTGTTGTTACTACAGAAGTGAAGAAAAGGAAAATAAAATTTTGTCAAGAAGATGCCAGAATGGTGAAGCTAGACATGTAAGATTGCATGATGGGCTATTACTTAGCCTTGTGTCAATTAGGCTTGGCTCCAAGCTCCTCATCTCTTTAGCTTTATCCAATTAATAGATTATTCTGGGTGCTTGAGCCTTTTGTCATCTTCTCCAGTTTGGAAGGGACTAAATAGAACCAATGTCAGTGGTTATTTTTCTGAAATTTGCTTTGTAGCCGAAGTTGCCATCATCCATAAGAAGTTTGAGCCAAATTTTGGCCATAAACTAGATATGAAAGTCAAAAGAATTTAAGTATCCTTCTATATTTATGACTACCTACAGGCTCTAATCTATTTTCAAAAGCTAGTGACTGAAGTCTTTGAGCCCTTTTTCATAACATTTCCTTCGAATACGTTGAAATTAGATTTTACAAGTTGACAAATTTGCCTGAGAAAAATAGTAACTGATACGCAAGTTTCTTTTTACATGGGATAAAATGGACAAACAAGAGTTAACAACTGCACTTCGGTACCCTAGTACCTTAGCAGCTTGGACAATAATTATATTAATTTTTAAAATTTTAAAATTAATTTCAAAGAGAAGAAATTTGTAAAGGTAAAGAAGGAATTTTTTAAAATTTTCATGAATATTTATTTTTGAGTCAAGGAATAACGAATTATTAGACAGACGTTTATTGAGGCTGCCCTGTCTTACAATACAATCTCAGTAGTTCTTACAAGCGTTGGGCAGGTGCCAGGTTTGGAGTCAGAACTCCAGCTAATAACAAACCGAACCAGAACTGGTTCCAGAACTGGAACCAGAATTTGTATTTGTGAAGAACCAGACATGGAACTAGTTCTTGTTTCCAGTTATGTCTGAAACTGCAACTGGAATCAAATCTTTTTTGACAACAGTTTTTTGGAAAAAAGGATTAGAATGGGGGGCTAAACGGAGTTTAACCAGCAGTTAACTGTTGATTCCTATATGGGTTACCTGAAACTAGGTCACATTTTACAACAGAAACTAGAACCAAAACCAAAATTTACTTTTTTGAAAAACCAGACCTGGAATCATTCTAATTTAGGTTTTTAGAATGGGAGCCAGGAGGTTCTTTAGAAAAGTAAAGACAACTGCCCGACACTGGCTTTTGCTCACTTACTACTACCAGCTCAAGATACTGAAGTTACTGGTGGACACTTAAGTGATCATACTTTCAAACCGATTTATCATATTGTGGGGCTGGATTCAGGGACTGCCCAAACACAAACACCAAGTCTAGTAAACGAGGGAGAGCGCAAACTGCCTCATCAAGAGAGAGGAGCAAGCAGTCCATGCCTTATAGAATAAACTATTAGCCTACTTACGTAATCGTATACTTGCAACTACTACTACAACAAAGACCTCGATAACCTTCGACCTCTGACTCCATCCTCTGCAGCAATTTCTAGAGGACAGAAGTGCGCCGCTGGGTGCTGCTGGTTCATTAAACCCATGCTTAGGGATGCCCAGTATTGTCCTTTTATGCCAATTGGCGGTAACTTGGCCTGATCAGCTGATCCGAGAATTAAGAAGGTTTGTTCCCTAGACTTTTCAAATGGCAGTTTCGTAGTTTGACTTTCTTCCTAGCTTTGTCTAACTGTGCAAACTGCCCCAAGCTTCAAGTTAACAGTTCTACATCTACTGTGAAGTTAATCGGAGTGTTTGCAAGTTGTTCCTTGATTCTGTTTATAACCTGGGGTTTCAGGTTTTTTGAAAAGTTTCAAAATCATAGAACCCCCGCCCCCCCCCCCAGCTTCCGGTTTGTAAACACAAAATTCAGAGTAAAATAACTGTTGGGTTGTAACCAAAAAAGTGAGGGCAGTACAAGTTAGGATTATATTCAATGCATTCCGACATACTGCTGGTCAGTTGCAATACAGCAAGTTCCAACAACTTCAGAGTGTGAGTTAAACATAATCTGCTCACAATCAGTTTCTAAGGTCCTAATCCTAAAATCTTATCAACAATCTTAGGCATTCACTCGGATCAGAACACTCCAGAGCTCCTCTCTCCTCTCAAGTAAGCTATTGTGATCTGTTGGTACGTTCCCTTTGACAAACAAATGCTACAATTCAAACCCAAATGCCCATCTACCCACAAAACTTTACTCATGAATGGTATTGAATAGAACTTGGCACTAACAAGCTAACACCCAAGATTAACAGCAAGATTATGATCAATCTTCATGACCCAAAATTCCCTTCCTAAAAAATAGGTATTATGCTCAAATTTCCCACTTACTTAGGTACTCGACCTTCCCAAAGTAAATCAGCCCACATATACCAAACATAGACAAGACGAATCATACCTAGATCAACCACATGATCCCTTAGAGCTTGTCATCATCTCTAGTTGAATGCTTCTATGACTCTATTGTATCTAAACTCTTGTTCACCTTTTCACATGCATAGCAGAAAACTTTTAAGAATCAGAGGTGGACAAAGTTGCATCTACACATAATGTGGGGATTCATTCCATCATTAAACACACACGCACAACTCTTGCAAAACATCTACCAATTGCTACCAACCACAACACAACCACACTCTTAGAAAAGAAGAATTGGGTGCTTAGCTTTCTGATGGTCTTCCTCTTATCTCCGTCTTCAACTCCTCTTGCTCCATCACCCAAACAACTACAACCACAAAAGAAAAAAAACCTAACAACAACCAACCATATCCCAAAATCTTCGTTTTTGAATCATTTGTACCATCCTTGAAACACCTCCACAAATCAAATCCGACTCCACTAAATGATAAAAAAAAAATTACAAGTTGGTTTTCGGTGCTCAAATGCTAACAAGTAAATTTTTTTTCACATTATAAACCCAAAAGATAGCCGGAAGTAATTATGGGCTACATATGTAACCACTCCCCAATAATTTTGATTCAATCCTTCAATCATCACCCTTCAAAGTGTAGCATGGTATAGTTGAAAATTTCTTCTAAGTTAATTCCAAAGTTACTCATCCTTACCCTCGATCACACATATTCTACCTCTTTCATCTTCATCCAATGATCCATTTCCATCAAGATATTCCACAAACAAGAAAGGTCCTTCCCAACTCGATTATAAAAACCTTTTCTTTACAGACTTCTTGATGTTAGTATATGTAATTCCTTCAATGAATCCCATAAACATTTGCCTTCCTCTCTGTAAAACATAAGCTCATTTTTGTTTCACCTATGCCTAACCCATGTTCTTTATCACTACACCATGCATTCAAGCAATTAATGTCACCTTCTCAATCAATTGTTTAGCAAAAACAATAGGATCATCATCCTCATCAAAACGTTTCACCAATGGATTTAGGAAATTGTCTTGGAATGTGACTTGTCAATATCATGTGCCGAAAAAAATTGATGTTTGTTTGGATGCCATAGCAATATCCAAACAAGTTCTGTGGTAAATGGTTGTCCCAATTAGGCACATATTGTTCAATAGTAGTAGCAGACAATATTGTCAACCCATGTTTCAAAGTCTTAAATAGTTTCTTTGTCATACCATTACACCTAGGCCATTATGGAATAGTGAACTTAAACATTGTCCCATAGGTTTTACACAATTAGTTGAATTTTGTTATCAATTCACCACCATTGTTAGTTAACACATGTTTAGGAACTCCAAATCAACAAGTTATCTCATCTTCAAAAAACTTTGTAGTCATCTTTGCTTCATGATCAACTATAGCCTTTGCAACAACCCATTTAGTGATTTATGTTAGCAAGGATGTATTGATTCCCATTATTAATTTCCTATAATGGACCAATTATGGTTAGTGCAATTCTATAGTTGATCCCAAACGGGGACACTTTTGAGATCCTTAGCATTCAACCTAATGTGGTCGGTTCTTTTCACCAATTGGCATAACTTACAAAAGTGCACAATGGTTTTAACATCTTCAATTTTGTTATGCCAAAAATAACGTTTGTTCACCTTTGCAAATGTATGCCCTTCTCCAAAGTGTCCAATTTCTTCATGCAAATCTATAATAATTTGCTTGTGTTCTAAAGGTTTTGAAACTACCAATTCCTTAAATATAAGTTTGTCATGATTCTACTGGTAGTGAAAAAAAATCAATCCTTTTCTTGATTTTAATGTTGTCTTTTGGACTACAATCTATAGGAATCTATCCCCCATTCAAAACCAACATAGTCTGACCATCATCCCAAATGTCCATGTTCCTAGCATGATCCTTTCACCATCCTTTTTTTCTTGAGAATTGTTCGAATCAACATTGTCAGCATCAACAAGTGCATGTGCTCCATCAATTAGTTGTAGATGCATCTAAGTGTCCCAAAGGTGTTTCTTTCTTCTCTTGAAGACCTAATCATCCTACTTATCTCCCACATTTTCCTCTTGGCCTTCCACCTACTCATCATCAATACCCCACATCAATGCATAACATTCACCTTCCATTGGGTGAACTTTCTTTTCGATAGGTGAAAGCCCCTTGCTTGCATATGTTACAACTTGTTCATTTCTTTTCGTTTTTTGCAATATAATAGTTCCCACTCCTTTGATTGACCAATCTACATCCAAAATTAAAAATTTAATGAAATTTGGTCTAATCAAAATGGGTGCCTAGGCTAATGCATTCATTATAAATAGTGAACTTTTGAAGTCAAATATCACTACAACAAAAAAGGGGCATATTGCGATCCAAATATCCTCGTAAACAACAAAGAAATCAGATTCCGAAAACCCGCAGTTCCGAACACGAATTCGTCGCAAACTCTTAAGCCTTTGCAAAACCCACACCTTCGCACCCGTACAATCACAAGCTCTTCGCAACTCCCGAAACTAAACCCATCGCAACACATTTCTGATTATAATGTCTTCTATACACGATTTGCGATTCACAG
>Ga0209208_10003849_pt1 | contig 21461 bp, 7 predicted proteins | sample S1TSphfallax_3_FD_187694 | JGI IMG/M metagenome (GOLD analysis project Ga0209208, IMG submission 187694) | Host-associated microbial communities from peat moss isolated from Minnesota, USA - S1T2_Fd - Sphagnum fallax MG (SPAdes) (version 2) | ecosystem: Host-associated > Plants > Peat moss >...
GGGGGGGGGGGGGGGGGGGGGGGTGTTGACGGAGAAACAACCTTCGCGAAGGTTCCAACCGCGCGTTTCAAACATGTCCCTCCCCTTCCCCCAAGCACCCCCCACCCCCACCACCCCTATTTATACCGTAATAAGAATAGGCTTAAAATGGCCTAGTGTATGACCCTGCCTAATTCAATAACCTCTCTAATTCAATACCAACCCCCCAATCCCAGCAGTATTGTTTTAGACAGGTTCTACTATATATGGAATAGGTTAAGCGACCCTTGTTGGTACATTTAACCTTTGAAATCTCATTGGGCATCATTGGGATTTTGGCCTAGGGGGTGGGGTTCATCTCACAAAATGCATGGGCACATCTTAAAGAGGATGATAACCTTGTTGAAGCAATTCAACAACCATAGTTGCTTATGCAAAGCCTTTCAAAGTTGCATGGGGTGTTCAAAATTGGACATTGGAATCCAATAAACACAATCAAGCCAAAAAGATGGATGTAATATCCTAGTATTATGATTCCGAAATTTTTCATAAATAATATGTTTCCATACTTAAATTATTTATTTACATTGTTTGCATTTTAAAATTGGATTTTTTAATTTTTTTTTAAAAAAATTTGTGTTAGGCTTCGAGGCACAATAAAAGAGGCTTTTGTTGTAAATGCAATTCAACTTGTGCTTAAGCATCATCAATTATTCATTCATCATCATGTAACAAAAGTTGTAATAATTGCAACAAATTATCACACCACTGCGAGCATTGCATCTAATTCATCCTCTTCAATGATTAATCGTAGATAGATATCATTGTAGTTGAGCCCATAGTGAGGTTTTAGTGCATGTACACACCATTTTTGTATTGATGCATTATAGCTTAGTGTGGCATGACATTTTTTTATCAATCCATTTGTTTTAATTTTGAAATCTAATTATGAATTTTGTAAATTTTGGGATCCCCTTATGCCATGTTGCACACAATATCCCCATCCACCACAAATGGATTACATTTACCATAAACAAAATGAACAATACCTTCATCTTATAAAGTTAACACATTTTGTGGACATGATAGAACATTTAAACAATACCTTCATGAATGCAAGTCAAAGTTCATTATTATATGATTGACTATGTAATACTCTCCTTATCCTTATCATGAAATAACTACACAATAACCTTAAGGAGATATTATATTTGAATACTTATATATAAATATATTGCCCGCCTTCATAAAATGAACCCTTGGTGCATAAACCAACTTCTCTATGCAAGTATTGCAAACTCTTGATCTTTTATTGTCAATGTTGGGTTTTCCATAAAGCCCTTGAAATTACAATACCCACATCATTAACCAACCCATGTTTAGGGTGTAATCTAGCCACATTTATAGGAAGGACTTGGGTTATTTGCAATTCATATCTCTAATATGTGCCCCATCTCGACATGAGGGTATTCCAAAAACTTAGTCTATTGCCATTCAAGTTTCATCAAATCATGATTGGTCTCGAGTATGCAATACCCTCATCCATAATTTGGTGGAAATTTAATCTCTTATAAGTATAACATAAAAAGAAGTAGAATATATGAATATTATAAAGTTTTGTCATAGTTATGTATTGGTTTTTCTTTTCTTCTACAAAATCTAAGTGTTCTTTACTCTTTTAGTTAATTTTTGGAATAGGAATCAGGTAGAAGTTTAACTAATAAGATATATAGGTTTTTCCAATAAATAAAAATTTAGCCAAGAAATTTAAGTTTAACCAAGAAAAATATAGGTTTAGCTAAAAGATATAAATTTAACTAAGAAGAAATATAGGTTTAACTTATAGATAAAATTTTAGCCAATAAAATATATAGGTTTTGCCAAGAGATAAAAGTTTAGCCAAGAAGAAATATATGTTTAACCAAGGAAAATTATACGTTTAACAAATAAAAAATATAAGTTTAGCTAAAAGATATAAATTTAGCCAAGAATAAATATAGGTTTAGCCAAAAGATAAAAGTTTAAACAATAAAATATATAGGTTTTGCCAAGACATAAAAGTTTAACCAAAAAGAAAATAGGTTTAGCCAACATATATATATTTAGCCAAGAAGAAATATAGGTTTAGCCAATAGATAGAAATTTAACTAGTAAAATACATAGATTTAGCCAAAAGATATAAGTTTAGCAAGTATATATATATATAACCAAGAAATAGAAGTTTAGCCAAAAAGAAATATAGGTTTAACCAAGAGATAAAAGTTTAACCAAGAAAAAATATAGGTTTAACCAAGAGATATAAGTTTAGCCAGTAAAAAATATAGGTTTAACCAAGAGATAGAAGTTTAACTAATAAATAAGTTTAACCAAGAAAAAATACAAAATTAACCGAGAGATATAAGTTTAGCCAAGAATAAATATAGGTTTAACCAAGAGATAAAAGTTTAAATAATAAATATAAATTTAACCAAAAGTATATATAGGGTTAACCAAGAGATATAAGTTTAGCCAAGAATAAATATAGGTTTAGCCAAAAGATAGAAGTTTAACCAAGAGGAGATAAGAGTTTTGCCAAGGTAAGTAAGGGATTAATTGTTAGGTTATAGGCAGGGCTAAAATTTAAGTCAATAGGGTAGCTAGGTGGGTGGATAATATGGAGGTGAAGGTTGGGAAATTTTTTGCAACAAAAATAAAAATGGTCAAAAAGTTAACATTCAAAAAAAAATTATTGTGGTAGAATGATGGTTAATGCAAGGTAAAGAGGCAAATGAAAAAAAGGTGAATCATCCAACCCATCCTATGGACAAAATGGAGAACTAGTGCAATCATGGGAGTTGGTTCATTTTGGCCCACAAATGATCCAAGACATAACTTTATTGGCCAAAGTGAACCAACACCCACCAATGCACCAATTGGTCGTTCTATCCATGGGATGGGTTGCATTTTTTCATCCAACTTCAATTAGTCAACTTTTTATTTATTTTTGATTATTGAGTTTATTATTCAATTTTTTTTTTCAAACTTGACCTTCAAATAACCTTCCCACCTAGTTACCCTACTGACCTAATTATCTTATTGACTTGACTAACCTATTAACCTACATATTGGCCCTACCTACCAATTAATAACCAACCTCCCCTCCTACCTACCCTCTATTTTTTCAGTGGCTAAACTTTTACCCTTTAGGCAAAAGTTTTTATCTTTTTTTTATTAAACCTTTACTTTTTACAAAAACCTATTTTTTAATGGTTAAACCTCTACCTTTTGACAATATTTATTTATTTATTGGTTAACCTCTATGTATTTTTTATCTCTCAATAAAAAAAATTCTCTTTTCATGCGTAAGCTTTTATATCTTGGTAAAAAAATTATACTTCCAAGCTAAACATTAGTTCTTACCAAATCCTTTTTACTTTTTAGCTAAACATGTATCTCTTGGCAAAAAAAAATTACTTCTTAGTTAAACTCTTGGCATAACCAATAACTTTTCATGGCTAATTTTTTACATTTTAACAAAACTTATTTATTTATTGATTAAATCATTACTTCACAACAAAAAATTTACCTTTTCTTAGCCAAACCTTTATCTTTCAACAAAACTTCTATCTATACTTGGCTATATTTTCATATCTTTGCAAAACCTCTTTAGTTTCTAACTATATTTTTATTTTTTAGCAAAACCAATTTTTGTTTTGGTTCGATTTTTGCCTTTTGACAAAACCTCTTTACTTATTGGCTAAACCATTACCTTTCAACAAAACCTTTACATTTTATTGGCGAAACCTTTATCTTGTAACAAAACTAATGTTTTTTCTTGGTTAAACTTCCACTTTTGGCAAAACTCTTTCACTTCTTAATTAAACCTCAACCTCTTGGAAAAACCAGTGTCTTTCTTTGTTTAAACCTTTATATCTTACCAAAATTAATTTATTTTTCCACTAAACTTCCACCTCTCAATAAAACTTTTTTATTTCCTAACTAAACCTCCACCTTTTGGCAAAACCAACATCTTTTTTGGTTAACCTTCAATATTTCAACAGAACATTTTTTACTTTTGGGCTAAATCACTACCTCTTTGGTATTGCTTACACACAAGAAAATCATAACGATATTATGGAAGGCAATGATTATCATTAATGAAATATTGCAAAAATCAATGCATTTAACGTTGAATGGAATTTCAACCCATTTTTTTAATGATTTTGCAATGCCTTTTTTAAATGGATAAACTTCATTAACCCACTTTAAATCACAATGCAATATTTTCATCCACCATTAACAAATTGTATTAATTACCAAATATGCAATACTTGCATTAAGGATGATAATGAAACTAGCGTTTGTTAGTCCAAGCTTACTTTAGGTGGATTTTCGACCTCAAAATGTAATACCCACACTAGTATAATGCCAAAACCACATGTCAAATATGACACATGCAATATTCACATATAAGCAAATTTGTAATTGGGAAAACATGTAGGTTTACAAATAGTACATAATTGGTTGATACAATAATCAACATTTTAAGACCCATTTGTAGGTATTGCATAGTTGGTGGCAATTGTTAACCAAAAAACCCAATGAAGAATTTGGGAATGCAATGTGGGTGTTGTAAGGTGGCAATGTTGCAAAAAAAAATTAACAATTGTCGATTAGGGTATTACATGGTTGGCCAAAAAAACTAGTGAAAATTTTGGGAATGCAATGTGGGTATTGTGGGGCGACTATGTTACAAAATGTAGTTTAACAATTATAGATGTAAATATTACATGGTTGGCCAAAAACATCAATGAAAGATTTGGGAGGTTAATGTGGGTATGATGGGGTGAAGACAATGTATAATGCAATATAAAATATTCATATGTAGGTATAATTGCATGTCCAAATAAAAGTTATGTTTATTCTTAATGTTTCATATTTTTTGTTTAACTAACACAAGAGAATTTGAATTTGTAAAGAGACAATATTTACATGAGTTAACACAAATTTTGAAAGGAATTTGAAATTCAAAAATTCACAAAGATCTTTTGGAAAACATTCATATGTCATTGGTTGCCATAATACAGAATGGAATAAATTTTATTTTTTATGTACATATAAAATTACATGTGAAATGCACCAAACCATAAGAATTGTGTTTGACAAAATGCAAATCAACAAGTCCATGTTAATGCAAAAAGAGAAGTAATGACATGTTATTCCTTATTCATAAAAGATCTCTTTCTATCACTAATCTCTTCATTTATAATTTTATGAACTTGGCAATAAGTTGCAACTCCTTTGATCATTTTTGTAACATGATGATATGTGTACAATTGTTGGTGTTATATGTGAAGATGAATTATGTTGATTATAAACTCATCCTTAGTGGTTCCACACAATTTTATTCACAAATACAAATATGCATTAGTAAATAAAAGATTCAAGTATTTTATTAGTAAGAAAAGTAATAAGCAAACATTAAAAATATATATATATAGAGAAAAAAAACAAAAAAAAACACACAAATTGAGAAAATTTGAAAAAAAGAAAAAACTTAAATTGAAAAAAAAACCAAAAACCAAAGTAAAAGATATAATAAAAAAGAAAAAGAAAATAAAAAGAAGGCACAAACGGGGAAAAACATAAATAATTTTTCAAGAAACACACCAAAAGGGAATAAATGTGAAAAATAACATAATAGATAAAAATAAATAATAATAATTCACTTGAGAAGCTCCTAAGATTTGTTTTGTTTTTGTAGCAAGTCTTGTTGTTCCAAACTCACCTTCTGTTGCATTGTTTGAACCAAACTTGCCAACCCCTTGTAACAAGTTATAATGTTTCTCCAAATCCCTATCTTGCTCCAAATTAAAAGACCCAATACGCATGGAAAAAAAGAAAAAAATAGCAAGGAAAAAAATATGAAGAAGGGCTATGAAAGAAACAAGAAAAAACATCAAGAAAAATAATAAGAAAAAACAACAAGAAAAAAGAAAAGAAGAGGAAGAAGTAGGAAAAGAAAAGAAAAAAGGAGGAGTAACAAGGAGGAAGAGAAGAAAAAAAAAGGGGGAGAGGAAAAGGGGGAAGAGAAGAAAAAACAACAAGAAAAAAAGAGGAAGAGAAGAAGGGGTAAGAGAAGAAAAACAACAAGAAAAAAAAGAGGAAGAGGAACAAGGGAAAGGAGAAAAAAAACAACAAGACAAAAAAAAACAAGAAGAGAAGCAAGGAGGAACAAAAGAAAAAATAACAAGAAAAAAAAGGGAAGAGAAGCAAAGAGGAAGAGAAGAAAAAATAGTAACAATAAAAACAAAAAAAAGAAGACAAAGAAGAAAAATCAACCAAGAAAAAAAGAAAAAAATAGGTTTACGAAAGCCAAAAAAAAGGGTAGTGAGGAAGTGGGGAAGTTTTTTAAAAATAAAGCTTCATCCAACCAATGAAACCCACAACGAGTTTTGTTGGACTAGTGCATTGGTAGGTGTTGGGTCACTCTAATCAACTTTATTGAACCTTGCATGTTTTTCTCACCTCCACAAACTAAACCTTTAGTTGTTCATAATATTATTAACAAAAAAGAAATCTTAGGACAATACAAGAGTTTTGAAAATTACACAATGTAGTGGATTGTGACCTTGAATTCCAATTTTCATAGTTTCAAGAATTATTTTATTGAAATACACACATAGGTTTGGTGATTTCTTTAAAATAATCATTTCCAACGTCCCTTCAAGATCACAGAAAGCACAAAAATTGTACAATAGATGAACAAACATCTCACAAAAAAAAACCCCCTAGTCAACACAATTTATACAAGAACCTACACCTTCAAATTTCTCAGGACTAGAAACCCTTAGTTAGGTTCAAAATTGAGTTTTTGTTCAAGTACTTAATACTTTCATGGTCCCACGTAGTGTGATTCATATTAATTAGTTCAGGGGTGCACTCACAACTTCACAATTTTTTAATTTTTTTTCAAGGAGCCATATTGATTGGCTTATCAACAAAAATTTTGGAACAATGGGCATGTCCCATATAAAATGACCTCTTTGGACCCCAATTGCAAAATAGAAACAAATGTGCTCCCTAAATTTCACCTTTTCAATTTATATACATGAGATTTGAACTTTGGCCTAAGTGACCTAGCCTTGTGACTGCACCAATTTTGTTTCAAAAGAACTAGTGCTCATCCTAATTATTGAACCTCATGTAGTCCAAGAGGTTCACTCAACCTTTTTTTTTGCCCGCCCCCTTAATTGTTTAATTTTTTTTCCACCCACGTACTTACCCTAGTCGCCCAACTACCCACCATCTACCCCATTCACGTGCACTACATATCACTCAACTACCCACCTACCCCACTCACCCAAGCTACTTATCTACACCATCCATTTTCAAAAAAATAAATTTGTTTTCCAACATGGCTATCATCATTGTCACAAGGAGAAAAGGTTGTTGAAGGTATCATCAACATTGAAACTTAGGAGCAAGAGTTGTATCAAGGTTCAAACTAGTTGTAGATCGCTAACAATGCTTGTGTTGCAATTTCTAGAGGTGTTCCAACCAATGGAGGATAGGCGCAACAACTTTGTGAGCTTGTTTAATGTGGACAATGGAAATAGGGCTTTCTTTGTGCATAATTTGCCTCTTTACAGATAAGGCATCTTATTTGTGTCTTGCTTCTCTATTTGTTTTGTTTTTCTTTCTCTCTCTTATTTTTATCTCTATCTTTTCTCTTTGTGTTGTTGTTGCAAGTCTCATCCTCTTCATACTATATGCACTATAAAGAAGATGATGATGAGCCCAAGCTCATCATCATCTTCTTGTTGTTCTACTTGAAAAAATTGGGCACCAAATTAAGTTGTACATGATAATAATAAACAAAGTTGCAATGGGAAAGAAGATGACAACAAACTTAATTGTTTGAAAAGTTATTTTTCAACTTGAAAAACTTTATTTTTTGTTTTAGATGATGATGATAAACTAGCTCATTGTTGTCTTTTTTCATGTTGTTACAGAAGATGATGACAAACTAAACATGTTATCTTCATTTTCTTTTTCTTACACAAATGACGATGAATTAAGTCATCATTGTCTTCATTTTTTTTATGCAAAAAACAATAACAAACTAAATTGTTGTCATCTTCTTTCTTGTTGCTATAAAAGATGGTGCGAATAAATGTTCATTGTGATTTTCATGATAACATGTTTTTCATTTTTTGAATTGAGATTTTTGTGAAATTTAACAAAAATTTAGCAAAAAAAATCAAATTTGAACCTTGAAAAAACTCCAAATTTTGACCCAAAAAAAAATATTTAATGGGTGTGAATAAATGTTCATGGTCATTTTCATGATAATTTTTTTTCATTTTTTCTAATTGAGTTTTTTGTGAATTTTAATAAAAAATTTACAAAATTAATCAAATTCAGACCTTTATAAAACTCTAAACTTTCACATAAAGAAACATTGTTTCATGGGCACAAATAAAAATTCATTGTCATTTTCATGATATTTTTTTTCTTTTTTCAATTGAGGTTTTTATGAAATTTAACAAATTTTTAGTAAAATTAATCAACTTTGGATCTTTAAAATTTTCCAAATTTTCACCCAAAAAAACATTGTTTCATGGGCTTATTTGTTAATGTTGGTGAAAACCATGGTGATGATTTTGTAATTGTAGAAACATCATGTTGTTGTTGATGAAGACAATATTAATGATGATGATCATGTTGCAAGATCAACAACATGAGTAATTTACATTTTTTGGTGACATAAAATTTTAAAACATTGTCACAATTTAATATTAAAATGTTGTAAATAATGTACATTAAAATTATAAATGTTATTTTTGATTGTGTGTATAAGAAAAGGTAACAACAAATCTGAAACACCGCATCACCTTGTAGTAGGTCACATCAAGTTGCAATAAATAAGTTGCCATCCTTTTTTTTCTTTACAATTGTTTACTCTTGGGGGAGCTTGAAGCTCCCCAACACAAGTGATAGTGAATGGCCACTATCACAATTACTAGGGGGCTTCAAGTTTTTTTTTTTTGGATTGAATATGGCCAAAGCATATGTATCTTTTTTAACAATGTGTTTAAAAATGAAAATGAAAATGATGAACTAGAAATAAAAGAAGAAGGAACAAAACATGTATTAACCATTATTTTGTTTTTAAATGGCACATTGTTGAAAGAAACCTAGATGCCAAGGAAAGACATCATAATCAATATCAAATGAATGTTGTAATAAATGAACAAATTGAAAGAAAACAAATAATTGTTATATATACACCCATTCTTGGAGGTAAATCTCTTGTGATGGATTATGTGTTTCACATGTCAACATTTTAAAAAGTTTAATTTAACCCAAATATTTCAAAAAATCCCAACCCATCTTCAATTTCTATCCAAAAGTGGGGATGGGTAAATGTTTTTTTTTCCAAACAATACCCATATGTTTAGATAGGTGTTTCTTCCACATAACACCAAGCAATACCTTTATATAATGGGTTTAGGGTGTAATTTTTGTTTGTAACACCCTCATCATGTTTACCATCCACTTATTGGTCTAATTGCAATACACTCGTCATGTATAAATGAATATTTCATCTTTTTGGGCAACATTCACATCCATTTCATAATTATGTTATTTTTCTAGGGGAAATGGTTTATCCTAAGGTGATCATGGAAAAATCCCACCAAAACATGTAATGGAAAATGTAGATTGGGTGCATGAAGGGTCAAGGTGGGTGTGTAAAATTGATGGATGCACTAATAGTTATGCAATTAAATGGTTGTTTTGTTAACATTTGAACAACAAACATGGGCTTCACATGGAAATATGTAAATTTAGCTATCCTTCTTCTATTCATTTTGGGGGGCCAAGGTGACAAAACCACCATGCCATGAATGCTTGCATTTTGAACGACCCACAAACAAAAAGAAATTGTAATGAAAATAAGGCAATTCATTAAACGAAAAATAAAGCTAAAGGTGAATGAGATCGATTTCAAATTGAAGTGCAATGCTTCGAGGAGGTTTGATGACCTTTATTGGAAGATTAACCTTTAACAAATTGTTGCACGTCATCAACATACCTATGTGGGGAGTGGGGTCTATTCCATGTAATGTGTTTTCATGAATTGAAAAGGATGATGATTTGCTAACACAAATTGGGTGAGTAAGGTTGGTTAAGCAAAGCCTTTCAAACTCACATGGGATGCTCCTAATTAGAATCCCAAACCCACCAAGGGCAATCAAGAAAAGGAGATCTGCAAAATGTGTGCAAGTACCTTAAATCAGAAATGATTCATAGTGATATGTTTGTAAGCGTTTAAATTTTATTTTTTACATTGTTTTCCATCATGCATTTGAATGGTGACATTAAATTTTTTATTGGTCCTTAAGTTTCAAAATATCTCAAAGGATGCCTTTGTGGCAAACGCAATCCAACTCACACTTCAACATCAATAATTTTTCACATGTCACCATGCGACAAAGGTTATAGAAGCTTATACAACTTATTGGGAAAACATGGGCATTTTTTAAGACTCTTCCTTGAATGAAGATGCACTTTAATGAATAATGTTAGGCCATTGTAGGGTAGCTTGTAGTGAAATTTTTTAATATCTCACCAACATTTTATACCATGTTCATTTTATGCAAAATTTTGTAACTTTTAAAACATTTATGTTTTTCCAATCCAATTTGTATTGCCATGCCATATCACCCTATGTCACATACCAAATGCATGCCTCAATCCACCATAAATGGATTAAAATAAAACAAAACCAACTAACAATACCTTCATCTTAACATGTAAACATTGATTAAGAACATGCCCCATTTTATTTTCCAACCCCAATTTACAATATTTGTGTCATTGAAGGTTTAGTGTCATTATTAGGGTGGCCACAAATGCAATACCATCATTATTTGTGTAATGTAATACCAGCACAATATCCTTTTCACAATACTTGCATAAAATTATATTATGTAACCTCACCAAAAACCTTTTTTTTATTTGGTAGGATTTGATTGTGTAAGTATTGCAAAAATTTGTTCTCATATCATCTAAGGTTATTTAAGTGCATCTTTTCCACCAAATGCAATATTTACATCTAATGGACCAAATTCAATAAGAAATATTTAAAATAAAATTACAAGTTTAAAAAAGGTTTAATAATATGTTATATTTATATCATAAGTTATAATATTTAAACACTTTTTCAAATATTATATGAAAAAAGTATCAATAAATATTACATATCAATGTTGCAATTTTGTAATTCAAGAGTAAATACCACTTTGTATTCACCATTTATTCAAATTAACTTAAAATCTTATGTCTTAATTGTATTAATATTGAATTTTTTTTGTGGCTAACATTTGTGATTTTGTTAAAGAACAAATCATGGTCAAAAAAATTGTTGGATTTTTTTTCAACAAAAAACACCACATTAAAAAAAATTCCCAAGTTTTTGGATTAAAAAATATCATTTGAAATTACCATAAAATATTAGGCAATTTCATAAATGTAATGATTTTTTCTAACAAACCTCCAAATAATTCCCTTAACCATGTTGCTTAGGATTTGTGTTTTAGCAAAATGGAAAATTTTCACCACTACAATTCAATATTAATACAATTAAAACATAGGGCTTAAAGTTAACTTGAATAAATGGTGAATCTAAAGTTTAATGGTGTTATTTACTTCTGCAATACTAATATGTTTATTCCTATAATAGTTGACAAATATGTCTAAATATTACAACTTCAAATATCAATATAGTATATTATTAAAATATCAAATCAGAGGGGGGGGCGGGGGGGTTTGATGAATTACACAATACAATTTTATGCAAGTATTTTGAGAAGGTTATTGTGGCAATATTACATTATATAAATAGTGATGATATAATTGATAGCAATTTTTGATTTTGTAATTGTTGTTTACAATTAAATTTTTGTTACATGTGACACATGCAATTACAAATTCATGTAGTTGCCTAAGACAAGTCACACATGACATTTAGTTGCATGCGATGTTATGTATGTAACATATATATATGATGTTAATATATGTTGACACATGACAATGAAGGCCCACCTATTTCTTATTTTCAAATATCAATCAATGAAATCTAAATCATTCAATTTATGGTTATTAAAATGTTGACATGTTGTGCCCATGCAAGTAAGTAATTATTATCCTACTAAGTAGATAGGTAGGCCTAGATTTAAGTAAATAAGAGTTAGGGTTAAGCTATATAGGTGGCTTTAAAATAATCCAATTTCATTTTTGGATTTCACCAATTAATAGGGTCAAAGGTTTTTTATTAACATATCCCCAATGGCACTTGGAACTTGGTTTGTATACATAGCTATTCCACCCATTTATTTAATGTGCAAAATTGGATTGGAAGCCAAACAATATGGGATAAAAAATTTCATTGCAAACCTCATGAACCAACTTAGTTACACATTAGATGCAACTACTATAGTAGGGTAGATTGGCCCCGGGAGGGCTCCATTGTTTCTCATGTCCAAACAAAACTTGAAGTTCTCCTCTTGGCGCATCTAACACACTAATAATCATTGAAAATGGATTTGAAATGAGAAAGTTACGGCCCCCCAAAGTAAAGGGGGTCAAGAACTCAAAAAAAACCATTGAACATTACAAAGGTTGCTTCCTAAACACCCAAAAAGTTCCTTTTATGTTGTTGTATTGTTATTAGAATTCTAAGATGATTTGTAGAACTTTACGTGGCACTCCTACAACACTTAAAATTGCGTAAAATGAACAAGAATTTTTTTTAAAAATGAGATTTAAAAGTAGGAGGGGTCCAAAGAGAAGCGAAACAAAAGTTTTTTTTGTTTTTTTTTAAAGTTAGAAAGCTTATTTTTCTTCTTGTTAATTTTCCTTTTCCTTTGCATTTCAAATATGGTTAAAGGAGATTTTAATAATTATAAATATTATTATTCTAATATTATTACCTATCTTAAACTAGTACTTAGCTTAGGATGTTCGGGTACTTGTAGGTTAAATAATGTAACCTATTTATCATTAATATTTTAATTTAAATAATAAAACTTGAACATTTATTCAAGAATATATTTAAACATAATATTCATTATCATTCTAATTATAATAAAATTATAATTAATAGTTATGATTACTTATAATAATTTATACTATTAATACCTAATTTAATTTAATACCTTGTCAGGTATTTAACCTAGGTTAGAACATTTATAAGTTAACTAATGTATCATACTAGCTAGAGGTATATTAGCATAATTAATGATAATAAATAATGTTATGGTAAAATATATATGATAATTATTTTTTAAATAATTAAAATAATTATTTATAATAATTGTTCCTATTGATATTATATATTATTAATAATTAATAAAATAATAAATAAAATTTTGATTTTAATAAATTTTAGTTGCTTTGATTACCTATAATGTTTACTATTAGCCTACATAAATATATGAAGTATACTCATTTAAGTATGTATTAGTTTAGGCCATTATTTCCATGTTGTACACATTTACTTGCATGTTACTTACACGCACAACCATATGGCCCAAAAATTATATAGTTCAAATTTGTAGTTGTAAACATGATTGATATAGTTGCAAATGACAACTGAATAATGACTATTTGCAAATGACATAATTTTTATTAATGTGGAGTAGGTTCCTAAATTAATCCTAGGTTATTTGTAGTCTACTATAGGCTATTGTAAAACAATTTAGGTTACATGTAGGATACCATAGGCTAAATTTTTAAATTAGTCCTAAAATATTACAGGTTAGCTTAAGTTATTATAGTTAAATTACCATAAGCTATGTTTTAAAGTTAGTCTTAGGTTATTCTTAAGCTATTGTAGGCTACCTTAGGCTATGTTTAAAGCACCATAGTTTAGTCCTAAGCTATTGTACATAGGATATATATTTTATTTTAGGTTAATCCACCTTAGGTTATATTTAATCATTTTACAATACGTTATTGCTAGTTATTCTAAGTTATTCCATGCCAAGCTATTGAAAATTATTCTACCTTAGATTGTTTATGTAATTATAAGCTATTCTAGCTTAGGTCATTCAAAGGTATTATCGATAATACTACATTATTCCACCTTAAATTATTTTCAAGTATTCTAAATTATTTTACCATAAATTTTTATGGGCTATTATAACCTATGTTATTCTCAATTATTTAAAACTTTTCCACCTTAATGTATTTTAAATTATTTTACCTTGGGTTATATTCAATTATTTTGAATTATTTTACCTCAGATTATTTTAGGTTGTTTTACCCTTAATTATTTTCAGTTATTTTAAGTTATTCTACCCTACATTATTATTAATTATTTTAGTTTTTGTGGTAAACTAATATACCTTTATGTTATTAAAGCTTACAGTTAAATATCCTTAAATAATTTAAGGTAAAATAATTAAAAATAGGTTATAATAATTAAAAATATTATAATAACCTAGAATAAAATAGAGCAAAACGGCTTAAAATTTCCTTGAATAATTTAAGGTGGAATAACTTAAAATAGGGTGGAAACAACCTATAATAACTTATGATGAAATAATGTAATGTAAAATAACCTAAAAAAATCTATAATAAATTAAGGTGGAATATCCTTAAAATTTTATTAAAAAAACCTAAAGTATAATATCTTTAAATAAAGGTGAAAGTACTTATAATAGTTAAAAACATCTTAGAATATATTAGGGTGCAATATATTATAATAGTTGAAATATTTTAGAATAATTCATGATGCATTAACCTATAATAGCCCGGGGTATAATAATTAATAATAAAATACAATATAACCTAGGGTATTTAAATATATATTTTAAAACCTTATTTATTTTATTAAACTATTTAAATTAATAATGAATTATGTCAACTAATAATGAAACATGATGATTACATAATGACCTCATAATGACATAATTTTAGCCAAGGTCAAATAATTGAAGTGTGGTGAACTTTACTTACTTTTAAGGTCCCATAATTATTTAAGCTAATGAACTACACCCCATTTTTGCACTAGCACAAAATTAGTCCATTGCATCATCTTTCAATTAATCATATTTGATTTTCATAACATCTACTAAATGGATAAACAAGTAATGAACTTGATCTTTCATATTTTCATGCATGTAATGGGGACAATCTTTTGAATAGAAAGAGGTGGAATCAATCCCATGTTGGGCACTATTGAATGGTTTGGATTTAACATGTATTCTAAACTTTCTTGGGCACTAGTGCCTACAACAACCCATAAGACCTTGCAAATGTGCCTTTGACAAATGTGGGATGTAGGAGCATCAATAGTTTCAAGGCATGTTTATAGATGTTCACATCATTGTGAAAAAAATTGGGGGATTTGTAATTAAGATTGCAACTATATTTTTGAGTTGGGAACCCTTGTAACTCATGGTAGTTCTATGACATGACTACTATTGGAAAAGTTGTAGTGGTTGCACTAGACACCCCATGGTCATATACAATACTATGTAATCAAACACATGTGCAACTCTAAAGCCTTCTTCATTTCATGTTATTTAAATGAAAATGAAAATTTTGTTTCTCTAACTTGAGCATTTCATTCTTTGAACTAAAAGTTGAAATGCAAAAGATTGTCACATAATATGTCTCTTGGCCACTTCATAAAAATCCAAAAATATTAAAATTAAAACGAACAACCATTTCCTCATTCATCATTTATATTTTTTTGACACTAAGCACAAGAGCATAATAACCATAGATGTAAAACCTACAACCAAATGTCATATGGCTTTGTATATCTTGTGCAAATTTGAAACTTCAAATCTAAATGTATAGTTGAAATTTAATTGTACACTAATTGCATGGTAATTGATAATTAATTACAAAGGAATTGAAAGTTTTAGATTCAATGTATGGTGGCAATGCATACATGTGACATGACTATATGCATCAATGTCATGCACTAATTGCAAGGTAGATGCTAGTTGAATGCTACATTTTTGTTAATTATATGGTGATTGCCATCCACACAGTTTTAATGCAAATTGTTCACAAATTCAAAATATGGTTGATCGCAATTGTATATATGGTTGTTTTGCATATGTATAAGGCTCCATCTTGTAATTAACATGCAACTACAATAAAAATTTATGAATTTTTGACATGGCATTTTATTTTGTAATTCCCCATTTTATATGGAAATGTGGTTGTAACATAATTGCACATTAATTGCTTTTGGATAGTTAGTGGCAAGGTATCAAAGTTTCCATGGACACAATTTATCATTATTCATGTTGAACATGAAGGCAATTACATGATGCCCATTAAGAAGTTGGGTTGTGGATAATATATTGATCGAATGTGTGGTCATTTGGAAAAGGTTACAAATGTTGGCTACCCATATACTTCAATAATGTAACATTATTGTCAACAATGTTTTATGGCCTCACATATAGCCTTCTAGTAAGCTCGTGAATGCATTGGTCCATGTGATGAGCAACCATCTTACTTTTCTCAACTTTTAATTGAAAATTTAGTGTTTTATAATACCTTTCAATTGTTGCATTAGTATCTTGCCCAACATATGGAAAAACTTTGTACCTAACCACCACCCATATGAGTTTAAAAAAATAATTTTCCTCCGTATAATCCCGAAATGCATTAGTTGTAAGGTATTTGAAGGTCAAAGATCTCAACTTGCCCATGGCCCATGTTTTGAATACCAACTCCAAATGGACCCACCTTATCATACATAATGTTGCCCACCTTTACAACACCTTGACACATAGCTCTGGGTTTTTTAATCTTAATGCATGCTTGCATTTGGCATGTTCTTTTCACATGCCATGTGTGAAGGAAGATGGTTGTGTGAGGCCATATAATTTTATAAGAAAGTAAAGACACGTGAAGGTGTAATGGGAAAGTTAAGCCATGGATTGGACAATGAACATGACATACAATAAAAATAACATTAATTAAAGCTACTTCTGGATAATGTTTATGGGGGATTACTCAAGGCTATTTATATTTCCTTTTATACAATCAATATGAAAACATTGGGTAGCCAATTTGGACTATTTTGGTGAATGTGATCATTCAAAGCACACATTCATTGTGTTAATTCTTTTTTTTGGACAACAATGTGATACAATATGCAACCAAAATGCTATTGTGCCACTCATCAAACATCATCATTGTGTAAAAAAGGAATAAAATCACAACAAGGTAAAGGTATAAATGAATTTGTACAACATTTGCAATTGAAATGGTGAAGGACAATTAAACACAAAATATGTAAGGCTTCGAAGCACCTTGTTTTCATTGGTGCCAAATGTGGCATCAATAACAACAATCCTTTGGTGCCCATCTATAATCATCATTTCCTTTTGCATTGTGTTTAGATTCCCACAATGGAGGGCATATTGTGTCCTATCAATGAACCTTTTATTTATGGTGAAATTCTCAACAGTAAAACACATGATGTGGATTTTGTTGGACATTCATATGCACACTTTTTGCATCATTTTTGTGTAGTTGGTATGTTTCTTGGGCTAACTTTCCTAATAGGAATTGAATGTCTTGTTAAGTGAAAAACATGTCTTTCATCAATTTCAATGAACCGTTCATGATGTCCTTGGCTTGGAATTTGTGTTTGGCCATTATATAGGACATTAAAAGCCCAAGCCTCAACCGTTCAATAACAAAGTCCTTCATATCTTGTGACAAAAGTGCTAAGAAATAAAACCTTTCCAACTTTTAGGTCCCCATGAACATGTAAATTATTTGCATTACAATGTTTTTGTTGGATGAAACACACTTTTGATATGTGTTCTAGAAAAATTAGGGTATTCATTATGAAGTTGGCTTTAATGCAATCCCTTTTGATGGAGCTTCCTAATTTTTTATCTAAATCCCTTGGTCCCTTGTCACTTTACTTGTAACATTATACTTTTTGGGCTACAAATTATGCTATTAAATAATGTCTTTGACAATGTTGGTGAAATCATCAGGACCATATTAACATCGGTACCTATGGAAAATAATTAATAATTGGGCATAAGCATGTTAAAGTAGGTCAAAAAAGCATCACGAGAATGTAGGAAAACAAAATTGTCAACTTTCAAAGTTAAAAAGTAGGACACATTCTTTGAAATTACATGAGCATATGTAGTATGACATGAAAAAGTTTTTAAAAGCTTAAGATGTTGCGTTTACATTTTTTATAACCTACTTTCATTCACTTTTTTTGATTTGGTGTTGTCCCATTTTGCACAAAGTAAACATAAAGTACAATCATGATTTTTCATTTTTGAAATTCATTCTCATGGCTTCCTCAAAGAATGTTTGAAGTGTGTTTTATCATGTTACAAACACAAAATGTATTTGTAATTCATATTGAAAAGTAAGTTTTGAATGCTTTAGACCTATGTAAGAATTTGTTTTACTTTGAAAGGTTTAACATTGTCATAATTGAAAGAGTCAAATTCCAAAAATTGTGTATCAATATGCGTGATGGTTCAAACATTAATAACACATCATTTGAATAACTTGATTTGGAAAATGTATTAGATATAAACTTGCAATAAATAAATAAAAGAGCTCGAATATTGGGCATGGCCATGTATGGTTTATTTGATATGGCAAGTACACCCCAAAATTTACAACATCTATAAAAGGCCTAAAATTTGAAAATAAAATCTACTTTCCACTTACTTTTACTTTTTGGAATAAGAATCACCAATTGGCCTACTTTAACATGCTTGCACGGCCATTTGCACAATCAATGTTTCATCATGTACTAGTAAAACACGTGTGTATGGACAATGTAGGCATAAAATTAAAACCCCAAAAAATGAATAGGATGATAAACCTAGAGAATTCAATATCACTTTTTATTCAAGGCTCTTGTAGTGTTTCACTAATGTTACATTTTCAACAAACAAATTGACACTTCCCACCAATTACGGTCTCTTCACCACTTTAAAGCAAGCACTCAATTTGTGGAGCGAATACAACTTCAACAAAGCAAGCCTTTTGTTGTGCCCACGTGTGTTAGATATCCACATCCCAAAGGAGGTCCAACAATCAAATGATTCCATTTGGTGGGGTTTGAAAGCATTGCTCTAATGTAAGAAGGTCAAGGGCATGGATGTCCCATGGAGATTTGAGGCCACTATATATGCAACTTGGATCCAATAATGTTTACATTGCCAATTTACATACAATCACTGTTTTTATGTTTTGTAAATAATTCATGTAATTTTCAAAAACTAAAGTTTTGACATAATGTCTAATTACTCATATTATGGATTCATTGAAAAATCAATCTTGTAGTAGGCAATGATATTTGAAGGAAACATGTAATGCACCATGCATTCAAACAAACAATGCACAACTTACTTTTTGTTAATTATGAAGTGTACAACCCTAACCCATCTTTAAAATTTAAATGTTATAAGAATTATCATTAAAGTGGTTATATATAAAATACTATAACATTATATTAACAAAAATAAATGAAAATAAATGTTAATTACGCCCAAGTAAACATATTGTTAAAACATTGAAATTTCCAACAAGTACTAAAACATAATGGGATTGGTTGATATTAAAGGAATCTAGAATGAAATTAATTTGTATGTGTATAGTTAATGGATGCAAAACTTAAACTTGGTAGTGTATTCCTTGAGAGAAGGATTTTGGTTTGAAATGCCAAATATTTATGCTTGCATATGTGTTGCAAAAAAAATCACCATTGAAATTAGCTATGTGATTCCGATGACTCTAACTATAATAATACACCATTGAATAAATAAATTTTATGTTATTTTGTTATTGAACATGTATAACTACAAATAACTTTTAAAGTCTTAAAGTGATTGTTTTGGCTTTTGACGACTCTAGATGTATTTGTGAAATATTGGGGACCTAACTTGACAATAATAAGTAACTTGAGGAAACAATAAAAATGTATTATTATGATGGATTTTAAAATTATTGAATAACATATTACTTAACAAAAGGACTATTTGTTTGAAACTATGACCATTTTAACTCATCATGTCATATGAAAAAGAATTAAACATCATTGTGTGTTAATGACAACAACAAAGTATGAGAAATAATTGTGTTGAGTAATTTCTTATATTTATTGTGTAGAATTTGAAAATGTTCAAATGTAGTTTTTTGGGAAGATCTTTTTTATTATATTGCCAAGCTTTCACATTTGTTGTTAATCATGGTGATGCAAAGAGTTAGCATCATTGTTACATGACATTAGAACATTGAAACCTTAATACAACACTAAACAAAAATTCCAGTGATTTAGAAAACAACAATTTTTAGTAGTTGGTTAAAAAAATTGATAGTTTGATATCAAAAAAAATTTCATGTATTTTAACATCTTTAAGTTCATAGGCAAATAATTGTATGCATTCAACAAAATATGAACTTCATACAACGTTCATGTTCACAATTTTCTGTACACAAATATATGGTAGGAAAAGTTGAAGAAAATGTATTTTAAAGCTTCACAAATAGAAAACAAAATCATCAATATATTATTTGGAGCTCCCATCAAGTGTGCATTGAACCAACTTTCAAAAAACTGCTTCGAAGCTTTGTTTAAATGTGCAAAAAAACCTCCCATTCGTGGATTTGTGAAGCTTACACCAATTGTTCATGAAACCTTTCATCAATTGTGTTTCAAAGATGCATTGAAGCCTAAAGTGAAGTTGAGGTGGACACTTCGAATAAAAACCCTAATTTCCAATAGGGAATTGTTCATTCTAAAAACTATTTATAGGATCCATGCATTACATTTGAAACGTTAATAGTCAACATTGATCTTTTGTTAGTGTTTTAACATGAGACATGGTGGGTGAGAAATTTGAAATAGTGATGACCACTTGAACCCTTTTTTTTTGCACTATTGTATGGGACACTCAAAGGTTTCTTAACTAAAAATAATCTAAAGTGGTGTTTTTATTTCTGGCAATCAATTCCCAAATTTCAACTTGAATGTTTTTTTCTTAACAACATATTGGTGAAAATTCTCTCTTTTTTTTTGAAAAAAATTGCCAATTTTTTTTTAAATTTTTTTTGTGGGGAAAAATTTCAGTAAATATAAGCATACCGGTGATGTTCAATGCTTTAGTGTTTCAACAGCCATGCCAACGTGTATGGATGCATGATGACACGACGGTCACGACAACCCATGCATGAATGATTTAAGCCCATTTGCCATATACATAATATATAGAAGAAAGCATAATATGCCATCAGAAGTTAAAACACCGAGACAATAATGGACATTGAAATGACCAAAGTTATGCAATTATTTTCATTTTAACTCTTTTTTTTTTAAACCCTTTTTATTTTCATGTGCTCACATTTGGTCAAGGACACCAACCCATTATTGAATGGGCAAAAGGGTTGTGTAAATTAGGCACCCAAGGTAAAGA
>Ga0209208_10003850_pt1 | contig 21456 bp, 19 predicted proteins | sample S1TSphfallax_3_FD_187694 | JGI IMG/M metagenome (GOLD analysis project Ga0209208, IMG submission 187694) | Host-associated microbial communities from peat moss isolated from Minnesota, USA - S1T2_Fd - Sphagnum fallax MG (SPAdes) (version 2) | ecosystem: Host-associated > Plants > Peat moss >...
TCCTAGATTTATTTTTTTCTCTATTTTTTTTGAAGCCAAATTTGGCTACATCCTCTTGTAGCTGATCACCACCACTTTTGGAGCAACATGACAAAATTGGAGGAAAAAAAAAAGAAAAGAAAAAAAAACATTGGATGGATGATGCCCAGAATGTGTACTGTGCCCTCCAGACGCATCTTGGACAAGAAATTGGGCAGTCAGGGGAAAAAGAAGCAGGCAATGTCTTCCACTAGAAGTGCATAGTCCATGTTTTGAGAGTTGGATGTCATGACATTCCTTACTGACCCTGAGCATGGCAACTACATCTCAGAGCCTGGCTGTTCTCTCATTGACCTCCCTCCTTACACATGAGTCAGTAGCTAAAAGGCTGGCCCGGAACCCAGTTTTGGGTGCTTATAGAAGGCCACTCAAAAAGGCCTCACTCAAGGTGGAGGTACTGTAGCTTGATGCTGATCACACCCAACATTCAAATGATTTCAAAGAGTGATTTTATCACATCATAGTCGTAGCAGCTAGAGTGCTGATTTGTTATTTTGTCCTGGGTGGCAGTTGAAAGTGTGGCCATAATGTATCTCATGGCTAGATCTTGGGGTTCCAACCAGTGTTGGGCATTTCTCACATCTACAATAACATCTGGTTTTCACAACTCAGATATTACACTTTTCACAAATCAAATTGTAGTTAATTAATTAATTAATTACATATTTAATTTATTATTTTAAAAAATTAAAAATCACTAAAAACATATGCAAACTTGTAAGTTTTTAACAATTTTTTTGATTTAAATTTTAAAACTCCATAACTTCATCCTTTTCAAAAGCTCCTTCAAACTCCTCTAACTCTTCATCTAAATTTACATCAATCTCAATTATATCTATTAAGCTAGAATGGGATTTACAACGTATCCTAAGATCATTGGGCCAGTTTTTCTTGACAAAGATCAATTTGTCCAAACATTCCAAGTGTAAATAACATCTCTTAAAACTAGTAAGGATTCTAGTTTTAAAAAAGATCCTTTCTATATCAATTTGGGATCTAATTATCCCTAAGATTTGTTTAGCACAGAAGCCAACTATAAGAAACATATTCTCATTTTTTCCCACCACTCAAGTGGACATTTGATATCTTTAACATTCAATTAATAATGCTTGAAAATTAAAAACTCTTTATTGATCAATTTCGTTACTTGCTCACTTATGTTGGTTGTCATTTCAAAGATATCCAAATTATTGTCCTTTTCAACTTACTGATCAACAACACCCTTTTCAAATTCAACCAAAGGATGCAAATAATAATGACACTAGAGAAACATAGGAAACAAAGATTTTTTGTCATATTCTTCAACAGTGGCCTTACCTTGTTCACAACCAATGAGTGAAGACACAAGACAAAGGGTCTTAAACCTAGGCTCCAACATAAAAAAAAACATATTATGAGACTTCATATTTCTTTAAGAAGGAAAGAAAAAAATCCAAAACCCCAACAACTTTTTTTTTAATGTTTGAAGCCAAACATGATAACTCAAAAAAAACATTTGTATATTTTTCCATTAAATTGTCAAAGGTTGCGAAATCAATTTCATCCCTAAATTTTAGACTTATGGGTATGGTAGAATTTAATGCATCAATTAACAACCAATGACCCCTAGACTAGTTTAGAATACAAGTAGACACAACATGGCAGAAAGAATTAACAATAGTCTAACATATGTGCCATGTCAATGGAGGTGGTACTCTTGCACTCATTTTCATAGAAGTTTTCAATTTGTAACATAATATAATAATTTATTTAAATTGCAAAGCTTCCTAGAAAAGGATAACTATACCAGCAAATTTGCAAATAATAATAATAATATAGACTATGCATGGCAAAACTTCAAAAAACAATCCACCATAATATTCAATTTCCTTGGGGGAAGACCTGAATTGACACATGCTTTCTCCCATTCTTGCCTACCCTTTCTTAAATTTTTTGCCAAATTATGCACTTTTGCAAATCTCCTTGGGCAACTTTGATAAATACATATCTTAAACTTTTGCAAAAATTTCATATGTTGTTGCATATTGGCATAGTTTTAAAAATGCATGACCAAAACAAGTACCCTAAAAAATTTCTTCCAAACCCAACACATCACAACTTACAACTAATTTTAAGGTTATAATCATATTGTTCAAAATTAATCCTTCATCCTTCACACAACCAACAATTTTCCTCTTCAATCCAAATTGTCCAATAATTGTATAAAATTTATAACCAAGGTTTGTCCAATAGTGTCTATTACTTCAAAAAGGCCAAGGGTAATGTGTTTTGGTTACCAATTAGCCTTTAAGAAAGTGATCACCAATGCACAAATATCATGTCCACCTTTTGACATTCACAAATCAAAGCTTGTAATTGCAAAATGGCATTATGTTAAAATGGATAAAAAAATACAATTGTTTAGTTTTTTCCACTAAATTGGGTAGTAATTCCTGAGAAAACTATCTTCTAGGAAAAAAAACAAGTCTTGGACACAAATGAGTACTAAATCTTTTCAACCAAATATCTTCCACAAACTATAAAGGAAGATGGTCCTTAACAATTTAAAGGTTCAAATGTTCCAAAAACATTTTATCATAGATCATCTTTCTTGAAAGGTTCCTTTGCAACAAAAAAATTAGATATGGGATTAGAAGACATATTTTGTCTTTTTTTTAAGGTTTTTTTTCATCTTCTTTCAAAGGATTGTTCATATCTTCTTAAATTTTATTAAAAGATTAGAATGGTTTAAATTTACATGTTTTTTCAATGTAGTTATACCATTAATTGTATTATATATGATTAATTTTTTTCTAGCTTGAATTTTTGGATTTAAATTCAAAATTGGACTATTGTAACAAAGAATACAACACGTGATTTGAAGAGCAATGAAATCAACCTCTTTGTTATCATTAACATATTTAACTGCCCAACATAATGCATTTTTATTATTTGTTTTCCAAAATAATATTTTGTGCATGTAACTTCTTCAAATTTTCTTTCAATTTCTTTTCATTATTTTTTGAATTTTTGCTTTCTTTTATTTGGACACTTGTAATCTCTTTAAGTTCTTACAAGGTTCATTTTCCATCCTTATTTCATTCATGAATATATCACATGTATTTTCATTTTCAAAATATTGTTCCATGTTTAGTTTGAAATTATTGATTACTACCTTGATGAGTAGCAAAAAAAGCTAAACAATTATATGAGATATTAAAACCAACATTTACATACATTTATAAAATGAAATCTATCTTCAAACATTTACAAAACAAGATTCAAGTTGTAATTTGGAGTTTTGTGATAAAATGTATAGGAAAATGTAAGTATGGAAAATCCTATAAAAAAAAAACTAAAACTCACCTCAAGGTCTATTGATAATCTAATGCTCCAAGATTCGACCTACATGAAGCATGAAGGGGGGAAATACCAAACTAATTAAAGAAACAATAATAACATCAACACAAAAAGAGAAATAGCGCCCATGTTCGAAAAGTGACAATACAAATGTGAAAAGAATGCCAACACCCACACAAGAAGAGCAACATGACCAACATGATAATAATAACAACACAACGCATGAAAGGTAACAACACCTATGCAATAAGAACAACAACATTGACATAAAGGTGTAAGCAAAATAAAGTGAACAACTTGATTACCTTGTCAAAACTGGAACATGTAGATTTAAAATAACAACAAAACCCATTATAGAATTGTGGAACATTGAATGTTTTCATTTCAATGATTAAATATTATATATGGTTACATTAATGTGCATTGATTTTCATATTTCAAATTGTAAAAGTAGGTTTTAAGCAGGTTTTTCAAAATACAAGTAGCTTTTGATGTCTATTTTTCACTATGGGCTTTTGGTTTCAAGTAAGTGAAAGTAGGTTCTTACAAAAAGGAATTTGATTTCTTTTGATGACTTGCTAAAACATATGTTGATATTCATTTCCTAACTTATGACATACCAATTTCATGAATTTTTCTACCAAAAAGTAGGTTTGAACATGCAGTTTTCAGTCAGTTTCAAATGTTTTTTAAAAAAAAATTAAAATTCATTTACTTTTTATTTTTTTAGAATTAGATTCTTATAAACTTAATACAACAAACTAACGTTACTTGACACTTTTTTCACCTAATTTGATGCTACTTTATGGTAGCTCTATGAATAATGCAAGGTTAAAGTGGAAATGTTTATTTTTTCTTTATACTTTATCTTACTTTGACCCATAGGAAAATGCATAGGAAGGGCAATAACATTAACATAGGATGGGTAGTAGCACCAATGTGGAAAGGGTAGGATCATTAACATGGGAAGCCAACAACACCAAAAAGGGAAGGTAGTAGCACCAATGCAAAAAGGCAATAACACCAACAGGAGAATGCAACAACACCAATGTGAAAAGGTAACAACACCAACATGACACAAATAACAATACTAACATGTGAAAGGCAATAGCACCAACATGACATGAACAGCAACACAAACGCAACATGAATAACAACACCATCATGACATAGGCAACAACACCAACATGAAGACGATAGCACCAACATGGGAAGGCAATAACACCAATGTGGAACGAACATCACCACCAATGCAAAAAAACAACACAAAAAGAACAATGCAAGAAAAGCAACATGAGAAAAACACAACCAAGAGGAAAAAACAATAATACAATAGAAAAAAATAGAACTGAAGTAATTTTTATACTTTTCCCCCTAACCTTAACCCTAAATAACAACTCTGACTCCCAAACCAACAACTATTGTTTAGGAACCCTAAAATGGACTATGACCCTAGGAACCAAATGTAGGTTTTCAATTCTATGAAAGAACTTATCTAATTTTCCAAAAAATATTTTTTTAATAAGAACTAATTTTCATGACCAATTTTCATTCATGTGAGAACCTAAAGTGCATTTTCACTCCAATCCTAACATGTAATGGTGCCAAATGGTTTTCATTGTGAGAACTGTGTTGAAAATCGGGTCAAGAATCGAATGATGATTCAAAAGCTGCCCCCAACACTAGTTGTAACACCAAAATGGGTTCATAAAAATGAATTTATATTTAAAATTAATTATTGTGTATGGGTATAGAAAAATGAATAAATATGAAAATGAATAATCAACTTATAGGCTCTACATATAAGGGATTAAAGACCTTTAGGTTTAATTTCAATTGAATTAACTATTTCAAGTAGGAAAAAATATTTTTATTAGTTTCCTTCATTTAGTATAAAACACTAATTTTTGGGGATAAAATGTCAAATAATATAAAGGTTCATCCATGGTAAGGATGAGTGACAAATAATAATTTGTGCTCTTGAATAATGGTGCATGACAAATTATTATTGGCCTAAAATAATGAATGATAAATTTTATTAAATGTAAATGAAAAGGGTGAATAATTCATTCATTCTTCTTTCAAGTATTTAAAATGTTGTGGGAATTTTGAGCTCATTCTTCTTTTCCATGTTTATGTGTGGTTAGTTTTTGTTATGAAGCATTGAAATTTAACTTTGTGTGTAATGAACCCATGATAATAAACTCACATGTTATTACAATTATGAAATCATTCACATAAAAAAACTTATGCGAGTTTGGTGATCCATATTATACAAGGTTTTAAAACATATGTGATGAGTTCTTTTTAAATGTAGTTCATATAGGATGAAGTTTTAGGCCTATGGATGATTATAGTTCAAAAATATGTAAGTTATATGTATGTTATGTGGACAATGTACATGTGGAAGACAAATGGGTATAGGATTGAAACTATGTGTTTTTATTACATAGCTGTGAATATTTATGTTCTTATTTGCACAAATATCTATTCACATATCTATTTTCTATGTATAACTATTATACCATAACCATCCTTCCTACCATGGGTTCTACACATTTACAAACTATGCAAAAACCTTTGAAGATTAATTTTCTTTCAATTCTCCTTCACAAATCTATTATATAAAACTCTCAACTTTTTACAACAAGTTATTCTCTTTAATTGAAGGTTCTTCCAAAAGCCCCAAACACCCACTTATATACTAAGTTAAAAAACATTAAACAAGAAAGTTTTTGAAGTTTTATACATCACATGGTTCACCGTGTGATTCAACATGCATATTAATTTATAGCATGACCTTTCTAACGAATCACTATCTTTGAATCATGCACATTAATCTATAACATGACTTTTGTGATAAGTCACTATTTTTGAATCATGCACATTAATTTGTCATGACTTTTTAATGAATCACCATCTTTGAATTATGCACATAATGTGATGAATATGAACATTAAAGACCATCTTTTAATAAATAGAATTCATCCATATTGTTCATCCATATATAATTCTTAGTTAATTTCTAATAATATTATAATTAAGTTTGAGTTAACTCCCAATTAAGTCGTAATTAACTCCTAGTTAACTTTAAGTTAACTCCAAGTTAATTTCAAATTAAGTCCCAATTAAATTTTAATTAACTTTCAATTATGAAGGTTCTCAAGAAATTCCATTACTTAATGCAAACATAGAAACCTCTTTGAAAGCTTTCTTGAGCTAAGTCCCCAAAGGGGTATAAATGAAAATAGGACCCCTCATTTCCTTCAATTTGTTCAACACTAATTTTAAACATGATTTTACACCATAGCCTTGTCATGTTCTTTTCATGTTCATGTTTGCATATGTTAATATAATAAAGATCCATTTTCATGTTTTTCTTACATATCTTGTGTTCTTGTTTTTAGTTCTTGTGTTCTTGTTTTTAATCTTGTCTTGTTCCTTGTTTGAAAGTTAGATTTAGACCTTTCCTTTATCCTTTGATCTTGTGGTTTTTTGTGTCTTTAATAATGTGAACAAACTAAATGAAGTTGATCCATTTTTGCATTTATAAGTCGTTTAGGAATTAGATTCCTTTTGGAATTGAGTGCGGATTACCCTTCTTCTTCAAAGGGAAAGTTTTAAAGAAGTTGTAGATTACCCACTTCTTGTTGAGTGAGTTTGTTGATTACTCACCTCCTATTGGTGTCATATTTCACAGTGTTCATAATCATGTTTATGTTTAAAGAAGAGATGTTTGCATGTATGGAAGAAGTCTTTGTTGCTTTTAGGTATATGTAATAAAAGAATTAAGCTATTCATGAGTCCATTACTCATCTTCAAAGTGCTCAAGCATCAACATCATTGGGATGAATTCCTATGACACCATCCCAAGTAAAAGAGCCACGAATCAACCTCCCTAACAAGTTTGATGGAACACCTTCCAAGTTTTGAAGTTTCTTTAACCAAGTGCAATTAATCATTCAATTGCACCCCCATTGTTATCCAAATGGCCCAATTCAAGTTGGCCTTATTGGCACGATGCTATTAGGCACAACCTTAACATGGTTTGCACCTTTGTAAAAATGACAATCTCCATTCTTGAATGATTTCAAAGTGTTTGTGGAGGAATTTAGCGCCACCTTCGGAAATTCTAATAAAGAACACACATTGATTAGCAAATTGTGAGCTCTTTGTCAAGGACCATGCCCAGCTATTATGTATGCATTAGATTTCAAATAATTGGCTTGCAAAATATCATGGGATGAAACAACACTCATGAGTCAGTTTTAATATGGACTACGCAATGATGTGAAGGAAAATCTATTGCTCACCATGCCAAATCCAACCACATCGAATCAAGCAATTGCTCAAGTTGTTCATTGTGATAATAGGTTTTTTGAACGTCAACAAGAGAAGTGTTGGGAGTTGCTAATGGTCCCAAAATAATTTGCACCTATTACACTATCTCCATCAACAACATTTATATCAAAGGATGATCCCATGTAAATTGAGTAGACATGATTCAAACCACTCATGGAACAAAGGAAGCAATGACCATGTGTGAACAAACTATGCATATGTTATGGAGAGCCAAGTCACATCGCTACCAATTGCCCTAAAAAACAACTATCACATATAGTTCAAGCCATTTCCACTCACATGCCACCTCTTGGAGACTTGAGAAACAAGGACATCCAATTTTAGTAACGATCGTGAGGGATTCGGAAGCATCATGTGTTCAAAATGGTCCCAATTTACCTTCAAACTCAACACCTTGTTTCTTATTGCCAATCATGAACAAATACAACAAATCCATGACTATGGAGATTAAAACATTATTTGATTTCGGTGCATCTCCATGTTTCATCGAGAAGGAGCTAGTGCAACAACATAAGATGATTCTCATGAAGAAAAGCACGCTAATAACCATGGAGGTCATCAATGGTCAAAGTCTATCTTTAAAACATATGATGCATGAAACCAAAGCTTTAAATATTAATATCAAAACACATATAAACAAGGTGGCCTTCAATGTCATTTCATCCCCAACAAACCCTATTGTCATTGGGTTATCATGGCTTATTTTGCACAACTCTTAAATGGATTTGCATTCAAAGAGTCTTTATTTTGATGTACTTCAAAAAGTAGCATCAGATTGTGAGAAGCTTACATATAAAACCATCATTAATGAAGGCAAAGACTACCACTTGGACGAGTCATGTACTAAGTTCTTTGGATGTAATAAATGTTTGGGGACTACCCAAAATGTCAAGAGTTCAAAAGTTTTATTCATTGGACCAAAAGCTTTCATGCAAGCTACCAAGAAAGGAAAGGCATTCATGATCTATGTTTTTCCCACATCAAATGTTGAATCACTTTATCATGTAATTCCTTCCCAATATGGCATTGTCCTTGTCTTGATTTTAGTTCATCATCACATATCGCATTGGGCGCCAACAAGGGAAATTGGATGCATTATCCCATCGCTCATACCTTGCGCCTAAAGAAAGAGATGTCATTTATAAACAATAGTGTGAGGTCATTTTCAAGCTTGAACACCTTCAATTTCAACCATTATTGATAACTCCTAATGACAAAACCTTTCTTCATCAAATTCAAAAAGATTTGGAAAAAGATTATTTTGTTGTTGACATCCAAAACCAATTAAGGAATCAACATCAAATCCAAGATTTCTTTAGCGATCTTGCCAAGTTCGAGTTTCAAGATGGTTTGTTTTATCGTGATGGTCTTTTGTATGTTTGATGGGCTAGCTCAACTTCAAGTTCTCCAAGCTAGCATGATGCTTTAATTGCAAGCCACTTTGGATTTAACAAGACCATGGAGTTGATTTTTCGAGATTATTGGTGGCCACAATTCTAGAAGTATGTGAAGGAATTTGTTAGATCTTGTGATGTTTGCGCTTGAGCAAAAAATCCTCATCATCGCCCACGTGGACTCCTTTAACCATTGCCCATTCCTTCTGCACCATGGTTTTCAATATCCATGAACTTCATCATAGATCTACCACTTTTTCATTCATTTGATTCCATTTTGGTGGTGGTGGACCATTTGACCAAAATGGTTCATTTCATTCCATGCAAACAATCGATAATTAGCGAAATGACAACCAAGTTATTTCTTGATCATGTGTTTCAATATCTTGGTCTTCCCAAATATATCATTTTTTATCATGGCCTTCAATTTGCATCCAAGTTTTGGAGGAAGTTTTTGAACTATTAGGTGTGAAGGTGAAGTTATGATCAACCTTCCACCCCCAAATAGATGGGTAAACAGAACATGTTAATCAAGTTTTGGAACAATATTTACATTGCAAAAACCAATTATTATCAAGATAATTGGTCAAACCTCTTGTCCATGGAAAAATTTGTTTACAATAATAATATTCATTATTTGACACAACAAACACCTTTCTTTGCCAATCATGGTTTGCACCCTAAGTTTGACATTTAAGGAGTGAACAAGATTGTGAACGCTACAATTTAAAATTGAATCGTGTGGTTAATGAACATTCAAACCCAACTTGTCTTTAACTTTGAAGAAGTGCAAAGGTGATACAAGGAAAATGTTGATGAACCTCCTAAGGAGCAACCAAGTTTTAAGGTCGATGATTAGGTTTGGCTTAGATGAAAAAACATCAAAACAACTCAAGCTTTAAAAAAATTAGATTAGCAAAGACTTGGTCTTTTCACTATTGTGAAAGAAATCAATGTTGTGACCTTTTAGCTCAAGCTTCTAAACTCCATGAAGATCCATCTTGTGTTTCATGTTTCCTTATTAAAACCTTACCATGCATCAACCATCCCAAGAAGGATTTGTAAACCACCCCCACCTATTGAAGTCAATGGTAAATAAGAATATGAAGTGGAGAATGTCTTTGATTCATGAATATCAAACAATTAAATTCAATACCTCATACATTGGTGCAAGTATGACATGAGTAAATACACTTGGAAACCAGCTAATCATTTAACGAATATTATGGAAAAGGTTAAAGAATTCCATCAATGACATCCAAGCAAACCAAAGGCCGTTCTTTGTGGAACTTGTTGTTAAAAGGTGAGGTGATGTGATGGATGTGAACATTAGACACCATCTTTTAATAAATATAATTCATCCATAATGTTCATCCATAATTCCTAGTTAAATTTATTTAACTCCCAATTAAATCACAATTAACTCCCATAAACTCCAAACTAACTCTTAGTTAATTCCAAGTTAACTTTGAGTCAACTTCAAGTTAAGTCCCAATTAACTTTTATTTAAATTTCAGTTAGGAAGGTTCTTAAAAGGGTTATTTATTTGATGCACACATAGAAACTTCTTTGGAAGCTTTTTTGGGTTAGGTCCCTAAAAAGATATAAATAGAAGTAGAAACTTCATTTCCTTCAATTTGTTCAACACCAGTTTTAAACATGATCTTACACCATAGCCTTATTATATTTTTTTCATGTTCATGTTTGTATATGTTAGCATAATAAAAATCCATTTTCATGTTTGTCTTGCAAATCTCATATATATTCTTGTGTTCTTATTTTTTAATCATATAATCTTGTTTTGTTTTTTGTTTGAAAGTTAGATTTAGACCTTTCCTTTAACTTTTGTTCTTGTGGTCCTTTGTGTCCTTAACACATAATTTGTGTGATAATTTTTTTAATGGGTCATGCACATTAATGTGTGGAGAGATTTTCCCAATAAATTATCATATTTGAGTCATGCACATTTATTGAAAGCATGACTAATTAATGATGACTCACAAAATTATTATTAAATTATAAAATCCTGCCACCTAATAAGTTATCAATGTTAATCCTTAACTAATTATATAATTATCAAACTATTGACATCAAGTTACATACATTGTGACGTGTGTGAGACTTTAGTTTGTATAATATACCTTCAATGTGCTAAAAGGGATTTATTCCAAAAATAACTTTCATAGGTGCAAGCACTTACTATGCTACATGTCATAAAACTAAACAATTGTTCAAATTTTGAAATCAAAGGCTGATAGTAATGCAAATACAAAATTTTCAAAAGATTGATGGCACTAGGGGGAAAATGTGTCAAATTTGGAGAAGCATTTCCACAGACATGTGTGTACAAGTGATACCAGTGAAATTGCAGCTACAAGTAGGGGAAGGGAGACATAAGGGGCTTTGCATAGTGGACTTCACCCTACCCAACCTTTTCCACCACAATCAAGTGGATTTCATGATCCAAATCCGAACCGTGAGTAATTTTCAAAATTTGGTGAAAATTAGCCAAATAAGAATTGCTGATGGGTTTAGGGCTTAGGGTTTAGCCAGATCGATACAATTTCAACAATTCACAAATGATATGTTTCAAGTGCCAGATTTTTGTGTAAATGTCTTGTAACTTATGTAGCCAGCAATTCAAGGGTGTACATGTCTTGTAACTAATGGAGCCAGCAATACGAGAAATATGGTCCTTAGTATATAAGTGATCACATTCGCCTCTTGCCAGCTGACATATAGGTCAGGGTATCAGCTTTGCCAGATAATGAACAAGCTTTCATTGGCCACAGAGCTCACTAGAACCAACCATGTAATACCAACCATGTAATACCAAGCCTGTAATACAGGGGTTGCCAAAAAACTGGTTGCAGAAGTAGGGCCCAAACTTGCTGGGAATATGTAATGTCAAGTTCCAGAATTCACCGATCATGCGACCCAGCAACCCATCATCAGTGCACCATCCATTGGAAACCTGTTATGGTACTTGGCTGTGGATGAGCCACAACTAAGTTACCAAAGGCTCCACCTTGATAAACTTATCTTGTAAACTCTCTTGCTTTCCCCTGACACTACCTAGGTACCTAGATAGTTAAGTGGGTAAGTATCATAAGTAAGTAGGTAGAGAAGGGGGCAAAGCACTTGGGGGCTACTAGGTAAATAGATGCATGTAGATGTTTAGTACATAACGAACCACCATGGGTAGCTTCTGTCTTAGGAGTGCAAAAGAAAATTGTTTTCAGTCCACACACCATCCATCGTGCATGGCAAGCTGGAGGGTGCAGGTTCACTCCCCTGTTGGGTGGTTATTAGAAACAGAAACGAAACCCTTGCAGTTCTGACTCTGGAATATCAAAAAATTCAGGCCAATTCTGAAGTTTCATGGTCGTGATTCTTACCAGATCTGGTATATAACCATGGTTCTTAAAAATATGGGAAAAAAATCACATAAAAAACCACTGATTCTTTCATCAAACCAACAGGTTCCTTAAGGTGTTAGAAATCATTTGGACCAGCAGTTTGATGATTTTGATTTTATTTTCAAAGAGCTAAAACCAGCAGTTCTGACTCTGCAATATATTAAAAAATCCACAAGTAGAGATTCTGAAAATTTTCAAATAACGGCACAACACTGGTTCACTCTGCCCAGAATTTACTGCATTTCTTCAGCAGCTAATATAGGAGGAGGACAATTGCTGACTCTGGTTCTGACTTAGAGGGGTAGCTCAGGCCACTGACAGAATCAAGGAACAAGCCTCTCATAGGAATATGCAAAATGTGGCACAGAAAATAGTTCTCTTCTGGAGCAAGGAATGAATGGAAGTGGGGGGCGGGGGCACCAACCAAGTACAACTAGGGAGCCCACCTTGAAGAATATATACTCCTGCATTTCCCTGGGCCCTCGAGCACTAAGTTCTAACACATTTGCCGCAAGTGACAAATTATTGTGTGAAGCAATTCTGACCTCATCCAACAAAGAAGGCGGAGGGAGCTGGATCTGGATCCGCCCAATATTCGTGGACCCATTGCATGTCCAGAGCTTGTAATCCTCGAGGCTTGTATTTGTGTGGAAAAGCTAGCCCACTAATAATATTTGAATAAGTATCTTGAGTGCAATGATATTTGTATAATTAAATAGTTACTTACTGAATTATATACGTCCTTGTTCTGTCTTCATAGTATCTTAGAGGCAAGTTTGTGTACCTGTAGGACCATATATTTTGAGCCATAAATCTTGGCTAGGCGGCACCACTGAATTGAACTAGTTATTGAAACTTGCGAGGATGACCATACGGTGTGTTGTTGTCTCTTGTAATAGGAATTGAAAGTCTTTTGAAGTGGCTGGTGTGTGGGACATCCAGGCCAAAAATAGGCTAACCAAATAGGTAGGTATGCCAACATGATTTCTTGCCTGGGGACAAGATTTCCCACCCAGCTTCCTCTTAGTCTAAATTTTATGTTTTAGACTTGTCAAATTGTTTTGTTTTTTGGGTTGGGAAACACTACTTTCTCACCCTAACAAACAAACAAACAAAAGGAAAACAGCAAAAAAAGCTTTATCTTCATACGGGGACCACAACAATGCAGTGACTACATGGAGGCCCTCTCACACTCTAGTTAATGGTTTCCAAGATGCCATGTGTCAGAGCCCAACATCCTGTGATTTTGTTGGATGTTACCAGAATTTTGTTCTTGGAATGCTCATGAATTGCATAATGTGTGCATTATAAGCATTTTAAAATATTTTTCTCCCCAAATTTTGGGGATGTAGGCAAGATGGCAATCATCCACAAGAGGAATTGGCCAAATTTGCCCACAAATTAGAGAGGAAAGAAAATTTAAGAATCCTATTATATTCTGGCAACCTATTGTCTAAGTATGGCAATTTCAGTTCAAATTCCCAAGAAATCCGGCGACTTTGGCACTTTCTTTCCCCTTCAAATCTGATAGCTTGGCACTTTTTTCACCAAAATGCTTTGCATGAGTCACATTGCAATTCTTTTGGTCACCAATTCATGAAAATTTGTTCTCCAAAAAAACCCACTGATTATAATCCCCACTGTTCTCTTGCTCAATGTAAGTGGTTTGAACTGTTTTTTCTGATCTCTTTTGGCTTTTCAAGAAGAGGAGAGAAACTAATAACTTGTATCATCCTCAGGAACAATATACATTTCCACCTGGTGTGACTAATAAGAAGCATTGCTGATTTCATTGCTAGAGCTGTAACATAGTAGATGACTTTCTCTTGCTTACACTAAAGCAATGATGTGGGGAGCTTGGAGGTAGTTCCATTTTCAAGCTAGTCATGTCTGAATGGCCAAAGGGCTGATGACTTTCAGATGAGTTTTCATGTACTAGAGAGCAGCCTGTAGAGGGAGGATTCTGCCAGGTAACCATGCCCTGGGCCAGCCCGTTAGAGCAACAATCCTGGGGTGTGCACACACCTAGCAGCCATCCACAGCCCACTCTTTGGCGTTAAATGCAGGGAACGCTGGAGACTGGGAGGCGAATGCTGCAGAATGCACTTGGGCACAAAATTTGCAAGCATATTGGCTGATTCTGCAGCAATAAAGAGTTGAAAAAAAAGGGCTGAATGGGCAAAGCCCTGACTTTAAGGTTAAGGCAGGCCTTGAGCTGCCAAAGAGGAATATTGCCTTTGGTTATCCAAGGGATTTGTCTACATGCAGTCATGAATCTTCCAAGCAGTTCAGTTAAAATTGGTTCTTGTCCCAAATGCGTTGGGTACCACTCTGCAGGGTGGGTGATGATGAGACATGCTCCAGGCCTTAAGGAGGGCGGGCCGCTACGAGATGTCACACTTATGTCACACACATATCCAGATTGAGGAGTTGTGGAATAAAGAATTGCTGATCATCTAACAAACAGCCTGTCGAGTACAGGCGTCTATTTGCAGAGGAGGAGAGGTAGGATCGACAGTGGCATAACCCCACCTGGGACTTCGCGAAATCAAGTATGTAAGGACATGAGAAAACCTTATCATACTAAAAGGACCAGGCTGTCAAGTCCTGTATACTTACGTCTTCTGCATCTTTCTGGTTGCAGAGGAGGATCAGAGATTTTAACTGTAGACTTTGAGAAGGCTGCACTGGGACAGATGGCTCCAACTGGGACTTGGAAGGTCCCAGCTATAAGGTCCTTGAGTGAGCGTTATTTCTGAAAACCTGGAATGAGAATCTCATGTCTCAATGTCCAAGGGGGGTTGCCTTTTGGTGTAATTCAGGTTCTGCAGGAATATCTTCTTCTTATCCTTCAGATCGAATGGAAGGAAGGAAGTTGATGCTAGAACATACAGTTCTGTGATGTAGCTAGGCAACAGCAGGCTAATTCCTAAGGATCTTTACCTTGGGCTAGCTTCCTTCCAAATCAAGCAAGCCGACAGCTTCCTGGCAATCTATGGAAGGGAATCCAGACATAGGAATTCAGCAGGCTCTTACACTAGTCCAACCACCCTCCAAGCTGATTCCCTCCCTACCCGACATTGCTATGGAAGTTGGAACATATCTTACAAAGGGAATGTATCCCTTTCACACAACTGATGACAGAGGTGATTTATCAAGCTGGTCAGACGATTGAAGTTGTCTTGCAGATGACCCTCTAGTTTGATAATTGTTTGTCATTCTATATGTGTAGGGTGATGCACTCTGTTGAGGGCATTATGTGTAGGGTAAGGCCAGAGGTTGAGGGCAATATCAAACATATCAAAAGATCTGTCACAATTTGTCGACGTATGGGATTATGCAAGAAATCACAAGGCTAATCATCTACAAGGCTAAAATACAGAACATTCCTTACACAAAGACACGAAATACCTCCCCCAGAAAACAAAATACACTTCCCTATGATGGAAGAAGACCCCTTCTTGAAAATGGAAGGCCAAGTGGCAATTCTCAAAGGTCAAATTTTCACTTTAGAATGTGCTGTCCAGACACACTAAAATATTTTCAGCTATTCTTCTTTAGGATTGTAAGCTCCCTATTGCGGCAAGGCAGTAGTAACCTTGAGGTGTAGGGAGACCAAAAATAGTGCCCTCAAGGGACTCTGGAGTACCTTAAGCCCTTCGGAAAAACTTGTGTAAACTAGTGAAATCCAGTTGTCAAAGGGTTGTCACAGTGTTTATACACCCCAACCTCTTGATGGATATCATGTCATGAAGAAGACCCAAGACAAGTTTAGCATTGCTTTTCATCATCACATTCACATCAAATGCACATGACACCTTGTAGCCCCCCAATCTTCATTCAAGGAGCAAAACACAGCTGTCACCAACATTCGAGTGATTGTTACCATATTCATCACAATTTACAAGTATTTAGTAGTGCGCGTAAGCCATACCTAAAGTCTTTGCATTTTCTTCACCTTGTGCAAATTGAATATGCAACTCAAGTCCCAATGTCATCAACAACTCTACCTTTGAACATTAAAACTTCACCCCTCAAACAAATTGGTTAGTGATGATCTTGGTCAAATTCCATGTCACACCTCTTTTGGAATCATGAATTATTATTCCACATATACGGTTTTTGTCATTTGGCATTCAATTATTCAATGCTTTTCTTGAAATTTGTGATGTACTTCATTAAAGTTATGTCATGCCTACCCTGCACAAGAGATTGAAATGAGGGAACTGGATTAAATGTGAACACAATATGTGGCCCATCCAATATCATCTCATGCCATTCAACTTGACAAATCTTGATTGTTTGCACTAGATCCATGATAAAGATGTTTTAAGTTTACCTGTTTTAATCGAGTTCTTAATTAGATTGAAAAGAAGCATGACACAAGTACAACTTGAGATGCCAAGCTTGATTGTTCGCAATGGATCAATGACAAAGATATCACAAGCTTAGACTAGTTCAATCAAGTTTTTCATTATATTCAAAAGTGGATCTACTTGAGATGGTCTTGACATCAACCGACGGTCTGAGGTCGAAAACAATATTTGAGTAAAAAAGAGCTTATAAGAGCCAAAAAATGTTGGCGCATATGAAATCTACAAACTACAATAAATATGTTTATGTTTGACATTTTAAAATTATGATAATCATTTCAAGTTGTGATGAATGACTATGTTACATTCCCTTTACACTAAAGTCCATGATTATCAAAATAGGAAATCTATAAGTGGAAGAAAAGATATGTCAAGGCACAAGCTCATTTTACAAAAAGATTAAAAGCCCTAGGGCACCAAGGAAATATGAATGGATGAAAAATGAACATTACATGCACTATGGATAATGTCTCATGATCTAATGGACTTCACATTAGGCCCACCTCAAATAGGTGAGCCTAAGGTGAACATGACATGAAGTCTGTTAGACCATGAGCCCAAAAAACCATGGTTGGTCCAAAAATATTACTATTTTTTTGTCTCCTATTAATTGTGCCCCAATACCCATTGCAATACATTTTAGTCAAAATTTCATAATAAGGAGCCTATAATTCTTTTTGGACATACTTAGAACTAGTTAGCTTGGACCATTCTCTTTTATTTCTTCAACAATTTTTTTTCATTTTGTCCTATTTTGGAACTTGCAATATTTTTATTTTTTTCAATTAGTGATATTACAAGTCAAAATTTGCACAATGGCTAAAAATCTAATTTCAACTTACACAAAGGATTTTTTTCTAATGGGAAAAATTTGAAAACAAGGAGGTTTTGCTACTATTTTTGGAGGTAGTTGAAACTAGCACTTGGGACCATTTTATTTGAATTCATCAACAATTATCTTCTCACTTTATCCCCTTTTGAAATTAGTAGTGATTTATATATATATATATAATATCAAGTTAAAAATCAAATATCACATGGAATAAAAGTTTACCCCTTTTTGGCTTTATTCTACTATGTTATGAAGTATCAACAAAATTTATTACTGTTTTACACTATATTTGATGGCATGGGTCCACAAATAAATGATTACTGAATTTCCATAGGATGGCCATTGAATGTGTTTCTAAGGTTCTTAGGATTCCCATGGTCATTTTTCACCATTATGTAAAGGTGGTCTAAGTATAAAAAATTTCAAAATAATTCGTTCAATGACTGAACTTTGGGTTTTCATTTTAGTAAATGACTTTTAAAATTGACCCCTATTGCATCAAATAATGTCCATTTTATAAAGGGTTCCTTGACTTATTTTATATAAACTTGTTCATCATAAAAAAAATTGAATGATAAAAAATAACAAATCACTCAAAAACACTCATTTTTTTAGAATGTGTAATTTGAATTTTCAATATGTAAGAATTTCAAAACTCATTTACCACGTGTAAATGTGAGCAATGTTAATTTTATGTACACAAAAAAGTAGTTTACAATAAAAGGATATTGAATCATGAAGTAATCAAGATATTTTAGTATGATTTGAAATTTTGATTTTTAAAAAATAAAACAAAAAAAAATTGAAAATTTTCAAAAGCATTAGAAGAAATGTTGTCTCTTTCAACCTTATTTTTGCATTGATACAACTAATGTCCAAATCAACTAATTTGTGACTACAATTATGTTAGTCTTATGTGTCATCATAGTTGCAAAGGTGGCATCACATATGCAACTAAGTTTAAACAAAACCAAATTTATTACACTTTGTTACTATTGTATCATGTATGTTTGGATGAAAAGGTAAAAGTTCAACAAATGAACATTGGTCATCCATTATTAACTATGCATCCATTAATGCATGAAAACTTAATTGTATTTGCAATTGTTGTAGTACTTTCTACCAATTGTACATCAATTATGCCAACTATACAATGATGACTAGACCCCATGTAGGTAGGTAAACTAAACTAGAATAGGTAAATACTTTATGTACATAGGTAAACTAGGCTAGTTAGGTAGGCTAGCTAGATAATTAGACTAGGCTAAAATATATATAGGTAGGTAAATAGGTAATGCAATTAAAATATAAATATGGTTAAATTAAGATATGTAGCCAATTAAGGCAAGTCATTGCTAACTAGGTAAACTAGCTTATGTAGGTAGGTGGCATAAACCATAGACTAAACTAGGCTAGTAAGGTACTTATGCTAGGTAGGGTTCTTAGCTTAAACTAACTAAGATAAATTAAGGGTAATGGATGAAAAATCCAACCTTAGTTGTAAAGGTGCACAACTACCATTATGATCAAGTGTGATGTGAAAATCACATGGTGTCTTTTGCAATTGCTTGTCTATTGTCACTTCTCCAATGTGACTATAAGGTTTTGCAATCGCATGTGTCATTTATGATTAAAATCTTTTTTTTTAAGACTAAAGTTGTAGTTGTAAATTTGAAAATTTCTTCCAATGAAATGACTAAATATTTAACATTGGTTAACACACCATTTAGTGAGATATTGAACCAATAATCAACATATTTAGCAAGTTGCAAAACAATTCATTCAAAAATTACATTATATGAAAATTTGAAATTGAACAAAAATAAATCATTCAATCTTTTTATTAGTTAACACCTTTGGCTCCTATGAACTTTCTTTGACCCATTTTGGTTTTAATTAATATTTTAAATCAATTTGAATAATAATGGGTGATACTTTACGAATTCATTTGAATATGTTCAACATAGAGATCTGTATTTGGGTCTTAACATTGTTATAAACTATTGATCTTCAAGCCTTCTATTTCCATGATGACCCTTAGTTTAACCAAGTATAAATGCCCTTTGATAAATATATGTAATCCTAGCAAAGTTGCACCAGCTAGAATGATTGATTGTGTGTAAAGCTAGAAATATTTGGAATGTCAAATTTGTCCAATGCTCCATGTAATGATGACAAATAATGTAATGAAAAAAATTAGAATTAAATATGCTTAAAATATGGACTAATGACCAAGTGTTTGTCAATGTAAATCACACAATCACATGATAAAGCCCAAAAGTGACTCTTATCCAATGAAAGCTTGGTAGTTTGCATGACCACTATTATATGGAGAGCTCGAATTGCCTTTTGACTTACATTATCCCACCAATGCTTCATTTGACAATGTGTGACCTTCAAAGAAATCAAGAAGAATTTTCATGTTCCCAAACCTTGTTAGGTCTATAATGGTCCAAGATGTAGCTTATGACCAATCTTGGGCAATTCTCAAATGTTCACCTATTTTTCAACTCGATTTTCAGCTCGATTCTCACAATGAAAACCAATTGACACCTTTACATGTGAGAATCAAACTAAAAATCAATCTCAAGTTCTCACATGAAGGAGAACTAATCATGAGAACGTTCATTTATCAAAAATGAGTAGTCATGAAATTTTCGAATTCGATCGCGCTACTCTAAAATACACATAATTTTTCTTGGAGAACCAGACAAGTTCTTTCATAGGATTTAAATATGGTTTTCAGAGTCTTTGTATCAGTTGTTGACTCCTCTTGTTGTTCTTATTGCACAGGGTTGTTCTTCTCCTATTTCTACTTCTCTTCTCCCATTGTTTTTTTTTCTTTGCATGTTGTTACTATTCTTCTCTCTTCTCACATGGTGCTGCTCTTTTCATGTGATGAAGTAATTTAATTACTAAATTTGATTCTAATTAATGAAAAAATTAATAACCAGGTTGTGAAAATTGGATGTGAAAACCAGTTGTTATTGTATATGTCAAAATTGCCCTATCTAAACATCAGATATAAAAATCAATTATTATTATATATATGAAAATCACCCTTGATAACCTGACCGATTCTTATAAGCCCATATATATATATATATATATATATCGATCAAGTTTTCATAAAATGAGAAAACCGGAATTGATTGGTTCTCACAAAAAATCGAAACCCAACACTAGTTATAACAAATTAAATAGCCTTGTCAAATTGAATCCACAATTAATTAGAGGATAAAATCATGAGCAATATGGGCAAACAAAATTTCATTCTTGACATTAGCACATTCTTTGCTCTAATAAAACTTCCCAACCTTCAACCTTGGCATAATAAAAATGGTTTGACAAATAAATGTAAAAAGAAATAGACCAAATGTTTTTCTACAACATTTTCTTTGAATCCAACTAAATCAAGGTTGGGAATCAACTTTTTCTTCATCATTTTTGGTTAAACAATTCTTCACCTCACTAACGTTCCCTCCTCAATGAAGGTACCAACCCCATTTATCACTAATTAGCCAAATGAATATTTAATCAAAGGAATAAGACATAGTGTTGGATCATGATGAAAACTTCAAGTGCAAACACTCATACATATGTTTCAGTTTATGTATGCCATTTGAATATCATCTTAATGACCACAATTTGTTGTGGTAATTTAATGACTAATACAAGTGTTGGAAATTTCTAAGTTT
>Ga0209208_10003852_pt1 | contig 21448 bp, 17 predicted proteins | sample S1TSphfallax_3_FD_187694 | JGI IMG/M metagenome (GOLD analysis project Ga0209208, IMG submission 187694) | Host-associated microbial communities from peat moss isolated from Minnesota, USA - S1T2_Fd - Sphagnum fallax MG (SPAdes) (version 2) | ecosystem: Host-associated > Plants > Peat moss >...
CTTACAATATGCTCAAGAATTATACTTTCTAATTGCTGCAATGATGGTCATCCTGCATGAACTGAATGTGGGGCCAAGTGATGCATGAACCTACCAGTCCTTTCAAGATTCACAATTGCACCATAAGTTCATCCGGATTGTAGGGCAGTTCACATTTACAATATCTGCACCAGTGCCAACAACTGATCAAAATCACATGAATTTTAATCTCCCAAGTCACAATAGTGCAGAATCGTGATTAGTGTATGCAGTCTGTTTTTGAATCTTCACGTTGTTGTTGTTGTTGCTTCTGTTTCTTCTACTACTGTCTGCTGCTTCAATGTTCTCTATCTTGGCTACATAGGAAGGAAGGCTTATCGACTTCTTGGCTACGCATCAAAACCGCATCTCCCACTGCACAATTAAGCTTGAGAGTTGTTAGTTGCTTTCAAAGCGTAGGAGTTGCGAAAGGGATTATGACAAGCTGTTGCGAATCACAGATGCAGATCGGGAGGGAATGTAGAGGACTGATTCTTACTTTCTTTCTTTTCGTTGTTTTGTGAGGGACGTTGGTCGTGAGCAGCCCCGACGACGCTCCCCGAGAAACACTCGCGCAACGGACTGCACACTCGTCTGGGAGCGAGCGAGGTCGCGCGCATTTCTTTTGGTTTCCTTCTTTTTTAAGCCTTGGGACATGCTGCCCGCCGCTGCCCACACGAGACGGGCAATGCACCCCCCCATTTTTTTCTGGCTAAATTTTTATTAATTCAAATTGGCTAAGAATATGTGTTTTTTTGTCCCTGGTACCCAGATTTCAATGTATACTTATTACGTGTGGAATTTCCTTTTCCCCTCACCATTACAAGCATGTTGGGGATAAAAAAGAAATTGGCCAGTGCTGGGCGGTTATAAAGAAACAGGAACATACCCGGAGGTTATCAGGGCTGCTTCCTAAAGCTCACATCTGTTTTTGCCTATCTGGGTCTTTCTCTTCATAGTAGTGATTTTGCAAAATCAAAGAATCAATTCTAAAATACCCATAATTCCCAAAAAATTGTGAAACAGTTTATTAAATAATTGCCTTTAAAACTGTCATTTCTTCCACATTTTAAGATGATCAGAACCAACAGGTTCTTTGAAGTTATTAACAAAATCAAATACCCATCCAGCGCTGGTTTTTGTGGAGGCAGCCTATTGGGGGTTGGCAAATTTGCTGGCTCCACAGGCCGCCACGTGTGGCTTCATAGCCAAGATCCTAAATGAGGTCTTGAGCGAGGTGCCCATAAAATACCCCCTGAACCCTGCCCCCAGGCTGAAACCCAACTTATGAGCCATGACCATGAAGCCCCAGAGCCAGTGATTTGTTTTCCTGGCGAATGGTTTTTGCCAAATTTAGATCTGTGAAATACGATTTTGATCTATATGAAAGACTTTTCAAGGAAAAAATGGCCCAACTTCGTCAGATTTCAGACCCAAAAAAAAAAAAAAAAAAAAAATCCAAATCCAAATCCAAATTTTTGTTAGATTTTTGTGATAAGTTTCAGTAACTAACCAAGAATATAGAAGGATCTTTCTCTTTCTTTTACATTTATGGCTGGGGTCAAAAAACAATTTCCTGGTGAATTTAAATAGCCAGATTTCAGTGATAAATATAAAATAAGAGGCTTCTTTTTTTTCTGTATGAAATTACTAGTGAATTATTATTATTATCATTCTTTCTTTATTTCTCACCAGCTTCAAAATTGGGTAGTCAACATCAAATGGCTCCCATGGCCTGTTTTGGTTTTATGATGGGTCATTGATGGCCATGATGTTGTAGCTGGTCAATGGGGGTGCAAAGGATGTTTGCACTACACAATTTCCACCCTGGGCCCTCACTTGCAAATTGTGTCCTTTGAAATTAAAGGACATGGATTGGTGTTGAGCACCTTGAGATATATAAGCATAACAAATTGTACATTAACATACGAATGTTTAATTCGATGTGCATTGTATGTTTGGATATAATTGTTTTCTACAAGGTCCTTGGTCCACTATGGAGGCTCTAGATTGAAGGTAAGTTATGAAAGAATCTAGAGATTAAAGATTTTGAAGACAAAAAAAAAGTGGGTGTTTTCATAATTTGAGCATTGGGCATGTTCATAGATATGCTTCAATGATATAATATGTTTGTTTCTTAATACCTGGATTGTATTTCAGGGATACAAATAAGTGAAATTGTTGAGCTTTTGTATTGACTCACCATAAACAAATTTGATGGATATCTATATATGGATGATGTTTCCATATGTATCAAATATTTGTAAGATGTGTTTGCATGAGAAGTTCAAAAACTATTATTGGTTATTAATGCCTTGGTCAATGGGTAAAATGGTTCAAGGTTTCTCAAAAAAAGATAACTAGATGTGTAGGTTACTATAGGTAGATTGGATTTTTTTAGGAGTTTTTTTTTTATAAAAATTACATGGACTCTTGTGGGCATATTTGTCAATCATGAAGTGATAATTGACATAAAAATACATGATGATATTATAATTTTGGAGCTATAAATTAAACAAACATTGAAATTCTTTCAATTGGATTGTAAACAAATTGTTTTGTGATTAATATGTGAAACAAGATATCATGATATATGAAATGATTTTTCTAACATGTGTAACATGTTCACATAACATTTTGAATTTCTAAATAAAAATTGGAATTTCCATGGGGTAATCAACTCAACAACCCAAGCCCCTTTGCTCCAATCCAAATTCTCCTAACTTGAAGATATATAACCATCTCTACAAGGAAGTTAGATTTGGCATAAAGATTGTATGACATGAGTAGAAATGTCCATTTCTTGCCTTCTAATAGCTAGAAAAAATAGATATTTGTAACAACAAAACCTGAACAATTACAACTTTTCAAATCAAAATTCCACTTCATGAAACACCTTTACCAAAACTTACAATGTCCAAAAAGTACAAACTTTGATGGGGTTCTTCATCAATGTCATCTAAATTTCAATTTGGATTTTTCTTCAATCATGAAACTAAAATATATGGCATTCACTTTTATTCAATTTCAAATCCATGAATGATCAATGTTTTCTTTATGATCAGATATCATGTGTGCATTGTGTTGATTCATTTAATATGTAATCATTGCTACCTAACTTACCACATGGCGAACTTCTAAATTGAAATCCTCGACATCAAATTTAGACAATATTGTAAACATAATATAATTAGAATATTATAAATTAAGATCACATTTGACTAACTCTTAAAAAATTTGAATGACTCTTCAACTTATAGAAAGACATTAATTAAAAGGACACTATTAGTTTAAAGACATTCTTAGTTTAGCAAAGATCAAATTAAATTACTAGTGAAACAAGTTCCTCTTGTGATAAGGTTTAGGGTGGATCCACCATTTTGCAATGGCATACACTTTAGGGGTCGTAGTGGTTTTGGGGGTCATGACAGTTCTTAATCAAGAAAGGGTTTTCCCCATCAAAACCAAGAAAGTGGTTGTTGAACACAAAACCCAAATGGTCATCATCAGAATACTCCATGGTGCCTTGGAAATTGCAATCATCATAATTGCCCTAAATACTAGGGAAGGGAATGTCCTTTCTATCTGAACAAAACACATTCGCAAGTCAACATAGTGGAGGAAAATCAAAAGACACACAATGAAAATGATGAAAAGTTTTTTCACAAAGAATTTGAAGTTGTCATGCTAACATCACATCTTCATGAGAAGGATGCCAATTGGTATCTTGACTCAAGAGCAACATTTCATGTCACGGATGATGTGGGAAAGCTCACAAACATTAGAAAGGCAATAGGCATAACAAATATCAAGTATGCTAATGGTCACACCCATAAGGTGCATGGTAAAGGCAACACTGTTGTTGTTTATCAAGATGAAACAAAATCTATGAGCAACATTTTCTATGTGCCTAATGTAAAAAAAAACCTTTTGTCAATAGGAGCTCTAGTAGACATGGGATGCATTGTAGTTTTTGGAAAGGCCAAATGTTGGATCTTGTTAACAAATATTTCAAACAAAGTTTTGACATTTGGTGTCCAAGATGTTGAGAATGGATTGTTCTAGCTCAAGGCTTCAACTCTCCACAAGCTTCAACATAAACCACCATCCCTTTGCTTGACTATTCAACAATTGTCAAATGTGGAGTTATGGCACAAAATAATGGGACACATTAGTTTTTAAAGGTTACAAAAGCTTTCCAAGCCTAGAAGCTTTGAAGGAATGCCCTACATACTAATTGTTATTGAAAATTGTGATGACTAACTGCTTGGGAAACAACACCAAAAAATTGTGCCAAAGAATAACATGATTAAAGTTTCAAGACAAAACAAGCTTTTTCACACTAATTTGTGTAGACCATTCAAACACACTTGGTTGGGAACATCAAAGTACTTTCTTATTGTCACATATGATTTTTCAAGAAAGATGTGGATATTTTTCTTACTTCAAAAATTTGAAGCTTTTGAAAAGTTCAAAACATTGATTACGGTCATTGATAGGAGCAAAGGAAAGCATATCATCACACTTCATAGCGATAGGGGTGGAAAGTTCCTTTCAACAACATTCAACAAGTTTTTGGAAGTTGAAGGAATCAAATGCTAGCTCACCACAACAAAACGGTGTAGTAAAATGAATGAATTGAACGATTCTTAACCATGCTAGAAGTAAAATTGTATTTGTATAACTCCCCAATTACTTGTGGATAGAAGTCATCAACATTGTTGTTTACTTGACCAACCTCGGTCCTTCAAGTGTGAATGGAGGATTCATTCTAAAACAAGTTTACACAAGTAAACCACCGCAATTGGACACCTAAAAGTGTTTGGTTGCTTAACCTACATTTACATTTGTAGAGAAAAGAATGGCAAGCTAAGACTAAAGGCAAAACAAAGAATCTTTGTGGGTTACAATGATGTGTCTAAACCATACTGAGTATACAATCCTCAAATTTGAAAAGTAGTTGTGACAAAAGACGTCATCTTTAATGAGTCTTTAGTGGGTTTTAGGATGGTGTGAAAATAGAAATTGATGGAACCAACTATAGAAAAAAAATTATATTCTTGTTTTAGAATATCCAAAGGATCAGCCTTCAATGGATCAACCTCAACACAATGAAAATTAGGTTGTAGAACCAAATAAGGTTGTAGAGCCAAATGAGGTACTAACACAAATAAATCATTCACCATATGTTCACACCAACAATGATTCTTCTCCAAGATTGTTCCAACAATACCCACCTTCACTAAGACGATCAAAGCACATTTAAAAAACACCATTCTATGCTCTTAACTACATTTATACAATTGAAGCAACTAAGGAGGATCCGATCACATATGAAAAGGTTACATCTGATTCAAGATGGGTTGTTGCAATGCAACAAGAATATGATTCCATAATCAAGAATGATACATGGGAGTTACAAGAGCTATTAGAAGGAAAAAAACATATTACTAACAAATGGGTATAGAGTGAAAACACATTATGGGAGGGGGGGGGGCACTTTGGGCACTTTGACAACATGTATGTAATGTATATTTTTGCAGAATGTGTTACATTTAATTTTGGGTTTCACTTTTGGTGTTTGGGCTTGATATTTTGATTTTCACAAAGTTAATGATATATAATATTATTTGAAAAAAAGAAATAAACTTAAAATATTAAATTCAAGGAATAATGGGTATATTTATGTTATGTGTAGTATAATATAACTTATTTCTATTCTTGGACTACACTAGGTTTGGGTTTGAATTAGTTAACCAAAAAATGTTTGAAATGAAAATTTTAAAAATGACCCACCTCACATACCTTCTCATCTTCCATTTGAAAGTGATAGTTTGTCAAAATGTTAATTTACCACATACTTATGGTCATCACCCCCAAACACACCCATTTGTGATATGATAATTATCAAACTCTTCAATTGGTTCACAAACATATTTCAATAATAAAGACTAAAAATCATTTCAATCATTTTATGAAAATATTTGTATTTTTTAATATGTTGTGATGTATATATTTTTGGCACAATTATATTCTAACTTCACATCATATTAGATTAAAAAGTGTAGTTTCTTTGGAATTTGACTTATTTGGGTTTTGACCTACCATAATATGCAAAAACATTGTGAAAATCCTACATATAATGACAGGGTTGAAGTTCAAACATGGGACCCCAAAAAAACAGTACATTGTGACAACAATTTTGGCCTCCTTGTAATGTGCTTTCACCTTATATAAAACAAAGCAAACAACATATGGTTTTGTGCAAAAATTGAAAGCTAGGTTTGTAGTTCGTGGTTTTGAACATATTGCTAAAATTGACTTCTAGAAAACCTTTGCCTTGACAATCAAATGGGCAACCATACGAACCATTGTTGCTTCAATTTTTCAACAAAGTTGGTTGATCAAACAACTTGATGTTCATTTTGCATTTTTGAATGAAAACCACTTATAAAAAATGTTCATGATGTAACCAAAGGGTTTTGAAATTCCAGGGAAGGAACACCAAGTTTGTAGCTTTAAGAAGGCCATATATGGATTACACCAAGGATGGTATTCCAACATTGACTTGTTTTTATGTAACCATGGATTATGGAAAAAGAACCTTGACCATAATCTATATTACAATGTTTTTAGTGAGAAGTTTTATGTAATTATAATTTTATATGTGGATGATGTGTTACTCACAGGGAATGATATTCCAAAATTAATTCAAATAGAAGAGGAGTTAGAAAAAAGTTATGAGATGTCACATCTTGGCATTACAAGTCTTTACATTGTTATTGGGTTTCTATACTTTCATGAAGAGATCATGCTGGTCTAGCAACAATATATTGAAACAGTATTAGACAAATTTCAAATGGTAGATTGTCATTTTGTTGCTACCTTAATGGAAGAGGGTGCACGACTTCCTTTTAAATTGGAATTGGAGCCCATCAATTTTATAGAATACCAACATTTAGTCATGGATCTAATTTACTATACGATCACATGTCCAAATCTTTCTTATTCAATCAACCATTCTGCACCACTAGATACTCACATGACAACAACCAAAATAATCTTGAGGTACATCAAAGTTACCAAGGATTATGGCATTTTTTTCCCTTCATGATGGAGGAAATGAATTGATCTTCTACATAGATGCAAAGTAGGCAAGGGACTTGGACAAACATTGATCAACCACAAGATGGATCTTCAAGTAGTGTCACTATCCAATAGCATGGAATAGTTGTTGCAGTCAATGGTTGTTATTTCCACATAGAGGCAAAGTATCACGCACTTAGTGAAGTCGCAAAAGAAATCACATGGATTAAAACATTATTAGATGAACTGTAGATTAATGTTCATGGACCAACATTATTGCTTTGTAATAATCAAAGTGCCTTGAAATTAGTGAAGAATCTGATTTTTCATGTTAGAACTAAACACATCAAATTGCAACATCATTTTTTATGAAAAAAGGTATAGGAAGGAACAATTGAGGTAACATATGTTTCAACTACAAAACAAGAGGTAGACATCTTCACAAAACCATTAGGGAGGATCAAGTTTGTGGGATTAAAAAGACAAATAGGTGTCTTTGACAAAAATGAGTTTCAAGTAATTACTCCAACTAATATTTAATCTTTAGATCAATTGTCAATAATTTAATACTAGTTTCTTCTTAAGAGTCCAAATGTAAAAATCTTAATGCTACAATAATGTATATTAGTCTCATAGTCCTCTAACTTAGAAACACATGCAAACTATTTTTAGATCTTTAAGTATTTCAAAAAAATATGTAAAGATTCAAACATGGGATTTGTCTTTTAAATCAAGTAGGTGTGAGGGAGGGTGTAAACATAATATAATTAGAATAGTTAAGATCACACCTAACTGATTCTTAAAATTTTTGACTGACTCTTCAACTTATAGAAAAACATTAATAGTTAAAATGACACTATCAATTAAAAGACATTGTTACTTTAGTAGAGATCAAATTAAATTATTAATGAGACAAGTTCCTCTTGTGATAAGGTTTTCAATGGATCCATCATTTTGCAACTACATTACAAATTGTATATTTTTCGTTTTGACAAGAACTAAATGTGTGCATATTATTTCCATAATCTTTGCAATTTAAGAGCAATTTTCTATACAAATATTTCTCCATATCTATAATCCTCACACCAGTAACTCACAAAATTTCAATATTATAGTAGCATATGGCCCCATTTAGCAATTGAGTGTCAACTCCTCTTCAATTTTACCCATCACACCCATACTTACAACCAAAAACAACTTTGAGAGACATACCTTTCAATCCTACCTCATCCTTTAGTGCCTTGTGGAAGGAGTCCTCTAATTAATTGTTTCCAACATCCACAAGCATCAAGGGAAAAAAAGGCACAATTTGCCTATTTCTTCTTTCTTCAAGCTAGCTAAACTTCATTCTACAAGGGAATGGAAATAGATGCTTCAATTTCCATTCAAAGAAAGGGTGGCAAATTGAGTTGCCAAAGACACATTGCATGTGCAAAAGAATCATGCATTAGTGCACGAGGTGACAAATTTAGAAACGAGAGTTCTATGTTCAATTGCCAACCTTGACTTATATTTCTTGAGATCTATGAAATCAAATATGCCTTGGTATACAACATCCTTTGATTCATATGGAGAACTTGTTAGTTCAAACATGTAATAGGATGACCCTAAACCATCATAACATCTACTTTGCAAGGGTGGTAAAAAAAGTAGTTGTCAGTAAGGAATCACACATTATCTACTAAAGCAACATCATAACTTGACAGTTCTCTTGTACTCAAACATCATATCCATGGGCTGAATTTTATGTATGTCACAAAAATGTTTTTAATATTGAATCATAGCTTCGATAATTACATAGATTGGACATGTGCACCTTACAACATTGCTCATCTGGATGTGTAGCCAACCTCTCTCTCGATCAACATGTAGAATGCACAGTAAGAGTATAAATCGTATTTGTTATGATCTCATTTACCTTGTTAGGTCATGCATGTGTTGTGCATTCAAGGGGAAATGAAGTTTTGAATGATTACAAAACAAAGTAGAATTTTATTCAGTCACTACATAGATGTTTATCGAGTGGGCATTTAAATGTTTTAAGTGTATGTGGAAAATTACCATGAAGTGTATGGACTTACCACTATGCCATGTATATCCATAATTGTACATAATACATGTACTTTGCCTAAAGATGGATTTGATGGGAATTAGATTGGAAAAGCCAAAAAGTAGTTACAAAACAAGTTGGCACACAATGAATTGATAAAAACATTAGAGTTATAAATTGAGAAGGTTGCCACAAAATGTTTTGGGTATCATTTAAAGAAACATAAATATAAAAAGGTCAACAATGCCTTTTCAAGGCCTTTAATGACTTTGAATTTTGATTCCGTTTTTGCTTACAATGTATATCTCTTCTTTTCTTTTCTTTACGCTTTTGTCACTTTTTGACAAAAAAAATTAGATCCATTTTTTCTTGAATCATAATCAATCTCACTTCACTTCTTTTCATTTCACACCATTGCTTTAAGAAATTGATTCGGACCAAAATTGTTAAAAGTGGTCCATTTTGATTAAATCGTTTTCTTTACTTCTTCCTTTCACCACCTATAATTGCTAATCACTCTTGGTTTTGTTGGTGTTTGTTGTTTTTTGCTCTTTGACTTTGTTGTAATGGAATGTCTCATCATGCCAATAGTATTTGAGGCTTGCAAAAAATTGAAAGGGAGAATCCTTTCAAAGTTCTTTGTCTCACAAAGCACTCTCACATAGGGCACTTAAGAATTTCTCCCTACTGTTGAAATGTGCACTAAAATTGGACCTATTCCAAAGGGGAATTTTGACCCCACATGTGTTTGGGAGTATCATCCAACTACCTTTCCATTGTAGGGAAAAACAAATTGTGATACTTTCTTACCAATCGAACAACTTCCCAACATCTAGAAGAGAGTGTGAAGTGGTTGCTCAAGAGAACAACCCATTCACTTTTTTTTTATTTTAATGAAGATTTAAGGGAGGAAGCCCATCAAAGTTCACTTGGGTTTACAGTATTCCCTCTTAATTGAATATTATAAACAACAACAATATATACAAATGATTAGTTCTAAAGCGTTTGTGATAACATAGTTTGTTGCAGATTCCATAGGCCTCATGTATTCCTGTCATTGAACATGTATTGATACCTGGAAAGATATGTGAAACGAGTTGTAAAGAAACCTGAAAGAGAGAACATCTGTGTATGCTTCTTCAAAATCAGAAGGGTCCTATGATTAAGAGATATCCCTCACACAAATGGAAACACATCTAACAGCAAGCCATTCTGGATCAAAAGGTGACTCAGATAACAAAGCCAGAAATTTACAGTTTTTATAATAATCCTGGAAAGCTTTACTACTGCAGTTGTAAATATTTGGGTACAAGACAACAGCCATCTTTGAAGGCAGGAAAAGACCCAATTTGAATCAAAGAGGTTCTATTTGATCCTAAAACCCCATGTAAATGAATGCACACAAGGATATTTTTTCCATGGGTGGGACTCAGTTATGTTACACCTACATTGCAACTTGATGGGTGGGGGAAGCTTATTCAAAATCATCATCAGAATCCTGATCTGAGCTACAACTGCTTGTGGCAGTTGACTCATCTGAGGAAGAATGACGACGTTTAGGGGCCTTTTTAACAACTCTTGTGACTTTGGTACGCTTGCAAAGAGCTGGTGCTGGAGTTGCAGGTTTTGCTGGTGTTGACCTCGGCCTTCTACAGTAAGTAGGAGATACTATTGGCAGATTCTTGTCACATTTAATAAGTCCTTCACCTGAACTCCTGCTCAGTTTCCTCAATCCAGGCATTGCAGTCAAGCTCCGAGGACAAATTCTGGGTAACTCCTCTTGGTTCATACCTGGAAGAGAAGGCTGTACTGTACCCTCTTTCAACAAAACTGCAGGCCTTGCAGGTGGTATAGTATGTGAAAGATTATTTGGTGGCTGCTCTCTGATAGTTGGCAGATAGTGTGGACCTTTTGATAAGAGGGAAGACCTTGGGAAGGAGTCAATAGGAGTCAGTTTGCCATCAATTTGGCAGGTGAATGCAAATGATACCTACACATTAAAATTCTTTGTTAGTATCTTCAAACCTCCACTAGTTCACCAAGGTCACACTGAACTGAACATCAAGACAACTGGCATGTTACCTGGGTTCCAGCAGCTGCTTGGAGTATGGCATCAGGAATAGCTGCAGCATCAGTATGATGTGCCCAGTTGCTTAGATCTTCTTCAGAAGGTGTTCCAACCTAAATCAGCCAGGACATTTTAGTTTTCCAGTCCAATACACCAATATAGATACTGGCAACAAGATCCTACAGGCATAACAACACACCTGTTTTTGCCATGGCATCAACCTCTCCAAACAACCAGCAACTTTTGCAAATTGGCCAATATCCTCTGTGTCGTTGACCTCACAATCAGTGCTTGTATTTTCTGAGCCTGACAAATTGCTTGTCTCACAGCGCTTGCAGTTTAGAGAATCATGTGTGTCGGATCTGTTGCACAAGAGATTAGTGGTCTATCACTCACAATCTTATGTAAAGGAAGGACCATCTCTCGCTCAGATTTAATTACCTGATATTCTCATGAAGAGTAAATAAGTCCCTTAGATCCTCTGTTGAGAGGGCATTAACCTGCATACAGCTCAGGAAAATGCCCAGCTCAGTTAAATGTAAAGGGCTCCTCTTTTAACCATTGAGATTTTGAAGCTCTGTGAATTCAATATTCTACCAAGAACTTATTAGAGCTTCCCATTCTAGCTTCCAGATCTTCTCTATAAAGTGTTTGAGCAACTAAAAAACTGTGATATAATTTGTTAGGTTTGACAAATCAAGGACTTGATCACCAACTACTCTTGAAGAGTGTTCAATAATTCTGGGAGAAGTTGCTCACCAGATGTCTACAAGTGCTACAAGAACAGCATCTTCAAACCAAGCAACAATTGGCCAAGGCACAAACCTGAGTTTTTGCATCATTTGCCTGATCCTTGTCAACCACTTTCTGGAGGCTCTCTTTAGACATTTGGCGCTGGTATACCTACAGATACCTCAAGCATGATCAGAGAAGGCAACACCATGTCTGCAAGTGCTCATGGCCAACCATTAGTTAAATGTAATAAGAGGTCATAATGTCAATGTACCATGTATGATCAACATACCTTTTCTTCAATTGTTCCAGTTGTAAGGAACCTGTACACATACACCCTTTTCTTCTGCCCATCTCTCCACACACGTGCTGCTGCCTGGATTTGAGCAAAACCAGGATATTGAGCAGCACTTTGTGATACTTTGTGTCCAGATATGCATCAATACATCATCATCACAGACAGACTAATAAGTCAAGAAAAACTTGAAGCCAAGCTCCTGCTGGTAGAGAGTTGCAAGGGTCACACTAACCTGTTTATCTGTGGCAGGATTCCAATCAGGATCAAATAGCACCAGTCGATTACCTCCAATCAAGTTTAACCCACAACCTCCAGCTTTGCTACTCAGCAAGAAAGCAAACTCATTCTGCACAAGAAAGGAACTTAATAAACTTCACAGTGCCCCCTTTCTGACCATCCCACAGAAAAGCTATACACCATTGAACTGAGATTCAAAGGAATGCATAAATTGTTATCTGCAAGAGCAAATGGACTGGAATGTCTTACTAAAGTGGGGTCATTGAACCTCTGGACCATTTTCTGTCTTTTACTGATAGTGGTAGTCCCATCAAGCCTTACAAATGGATAGTTCTGTTCACGGCAAATTTGAGCAAAGAGGTCCAATGTCTGTGAAAGCCAAATATTCATAGAATTAATATGTTGAACTAGCAAGCACTGTTCATGCTCCGTTCTGAAGCTTTGAATGCAACCAAATCTAGTTTTTCAATGTTTAGTAGAGGACATGACTCTGATGCAGAACCTGAGTGTAGTTGGACACAAGGACAATGCGGTCATCAGTCTTTTGGCGCAGTTCAGCAAGCAAGTGAGCCAACACTGCCATCTTGCCTGAAAGCTCAATCCAATTTGCCCACGTAGTACTCCTGTTGTGCAACACACCCACCCAGTGTTGGTTATCAAGATAAACAGAAGCATCCCCTCCCAAATCTACAAAGGTTTTCTAGGATAAACTGACTGGTACCTGCTCGAGACAAGATGCTGTGGGAAGAGTGGCATGCAATCCTCAAATCCTGCGGCCTCAGAGCCACCAGCACGTAGAGTATCATAGATAAGCTGCACAAATACATACTTTTTCAGATGCCAAAAAGAGCTTGTGTTTGCTGTATCCTCCATGAGTTACCTGGCCTTTTCTCTGCCATAAGTGTTGTGATCTTTCAATTGAATTTGATGAGATACAAAATAGAAATTTCTGTGAACTTTTGACACAATTACAATGAATGAAACTGGAAGATTACAAACTTTGGGATGATTGCATAATTTCTTGAGAGCTGTAATTGAGGCCAGCACACGGGCACGCTTTGTTTTGTCTTCCAATGCTTGACGTAGCTGCAACACATTAGGCAGTTTGCAAACACTATTGATAAATCATGACAATAGTTCCTCAAGCCATCAGAATGTAGCAAGACTAAGAAAAGAAATTTCCAAGACAAATCAAAGTTACTGTTGTCAAAGGATGAAGTATACCAGGTTTATAACCAGCTTACATTCTTTGAACGAATAAAATGTCGATACAGATCTGTCTGTAAGTCTGTCATTCTGCAGCAAACCACCTCAATGATCTTGCACAAAGAAGTGGCAGTATCAGCCAAGTGTTAGGCCAATGTCACTAGGAACAAAATACAGCAACTATGTATCAGAGCTGCAGAGCCAGCAATGTCAGGGATCACAAACTGCACAAAAACAACATCACTAGAATAGGGCTTTTAAAGCCTTGAACATACTCAGGAAGATGGTCATTCACAGCAAAACAAAAACCAGGGAAACTATCATACCTTAGGGGGTAAGTGGTTTGAAAGTAATGCATTTGTTCGCCGCAAAATAAACTGCATGCACAAATTTTTTCAGAGCCAAATCTCTAAGTGTAGAGTCTTCTACAATTTGTTGCACTGGAACGACATTCCCAAAGCAAGAAGTTACTTGATTAGGGAATTACCTGGTTGACCTTGTGGCTAAGCTCCCCAGACCGTTCTATACCTAAAGCTCTTGCATCATCGGTGGCATCTGGCTCACGACCATTGAGAATTGGGTTCTGCCACATGAATGAGAATGGCCATCAACCATCAAAAGGGTCATGTTGATAGGACAATTTCAGTTGCAGCCCACATCCTGTAACTAAGCTATAAGTCCAGAACTACAGAGGAATTCAGATCAACTTCATAACTACTGCATTAGATAATCATGACTCGCAATGATCTGTAACCACTGCATGCCACTATTGATTTTTAAGCACAGTTTTCCTAATATCCCAGCTCAAGCAATGGATTGCATACCTCATAGTGGCGACGGAAGGTTATTGCATCACCAAGAACTCCAGGGTTTGTAAAATTAACCATTGCATAGAACTCCTCCAAATCATTCTGCAATGCAGCAAGAGAACAAAATGAGGACCATGTAAGGTGAATTGCTTCTCAAGAAATCCCAATTACAACAAATGCAACAGACAGACCAACTTTAGTCACTCTCCAGACTTTGAACCAATGAAAGTAACAACCATGCATCTAAAGAGTTATCTAGTGACACAGAGAAAATATATCAGTTAGACTCCATACCTGCATAGGGGTACCAGATAGCAACACTCGTCTAAGGCAAGGGAGAGAGGCAAGAGCCTGCACACAAGATGGACTCCAAACATCAGAAAACCCAGAACCAGAAGAAGACTCAGTCAGGATGTCAGCTAGATGAAGAAGCATAGCTTCCAAAAAGATTTACATGAAGCTCTCTACCCAATGCCATCGAGCCTGTGAGATTTACATGTGATCTGAAGAATGAACCATTAGCTCAAAATTGATGATTCATGAAATTCAGGAAAAAGTGGCAAGCTCAAACCTGATTTGTAAGTGTCTTGTCATTCTTAAGTCTATGGGCTTCATCACAAATAAGAAGGTCACAGCTGCCTTCTTTGTGAAATTTGGATGCATGTAACCTGAAGGTCTCATATGAGAGGATAAGAACCTGTTTGCAATCCAGCAAACCAAAAAAAAATTGCATCATGAACAGTACACAGCATTGTGTGCTCCAACACCATTCATGCAGTCTCAGTCTGAAACAGTATTCTGTAAGGCATATCCAATCTATAAAATAATTTGTGGGGGGAATGTATAACAGCAGACCAGAGGAGACATTTATATTACCTGATATAAACTATGTGGTGCAAGAAAGGTTGCAATCCCCTGCAGCACATCTGCACGAGTGGACTCACACATGGCCAGTACATTTATGGTTCTATGATTGAGCCACTTCTTAATCTCTGACTCCCAATTACTCACAAGGCTTGTGGGAGTAATGATTAGCACTCGCTTTGCCATGGGACGTCCATCAAAGCCTTGTTTCAGCAGAGTCCACAAGAGTGTAATGGACTGCAATGTCTTTCCCAATCTGACCAGACACCATGAGTCTTTTAGCAAAAAAAATACTGAAAGAATCCAGATCAAAATCGCCAAACCCAATTCATGATGACCACAACTCAATGTAATTTAATGACAAATTGAAGATGGGGACAACATAATCACCCCATGTCATCTGCTAGGATACAGCCATAGCCACGACATATCCCATCAGTAGTGCTTGTATCCATCTCACGAAGACCCGCAACACACTCAAACATGAACTGCACACCCTCCCTTGTACAATCCAGACCACAAGATTGTTACTTGCAATTGATGAATGTCAGCAAGATGCAATTGATCAGAATTAGATTGCAATTGACGACCTTTAGGCATTCCTCCTTGCCTTCCATACCTGATGAATGTCAGTTCACAAGCCAAAAGCACTATGACAAGGCAAATTCGGAAGACTGCGCATGTACGTACCTTTGATGCTGGCGCAAAAACCGCACAAGGTGCGTATCCACAATAATCGGTTGCTGATTTTCAGAGACCGAATCCGGGGCATCTTCAGGCTGCCATAGAACTAGTGGCTCGATCTCCGGAGGAAGCTCTTTGCTTGGCACATCCTCCGTGAGCTCAGGTTGTGACCGAAGCGGTGGCAACAAGTTGTCAACGGGAGAAAACGGCTGCCTCGCAGAGCACCATGGGATAAAGCGCTTACGAGCCGAGAGACGACGAAGAAGCTCCCCATTGTTACCAGCAGGGGTACGAGGACACGGCGACTTGAAAGGCCTTCGTATTACAACGGCCGCACTCGACACCGACAACACTTTGGGAAGCAACGGCGCCCTACTCACTTGCACATCGCCTCTGCAACCAAAACCCACCAAACCCTTCAACACAAAAACCCCACAATAATACAATCACCTTCAATTCCAAATACGAAACAAAAGAAAAGAAAAGAAACCACATCGTAATTCTCCTCTACCTCAGCAGAGCAGCTACATTCTCAGCTTTAGTGTCTTCAGGCGTCTTCAAGTCCAAATCATCATCCTGAACGAGCTCTTCTTCGTTGGCTTCATCAATCTCGTTCTCAGTATCCTCTGGAAGCCCGTCGTCTTTCGGAGTTTCTTCAATCTCTTCTTCGATTTCCTCCACGTTTTTGGCATCGTCATCTTCGTCATCGAGTTGAATGCAATTGCTGGTCATACTGCGAAGACGAGAGAGAAGAGAGAAGAGAATCGATCGGAGCTCACGACGACCTCAGAGCTCGCGATCTCCTAACCCTAAATGCAAAGCTAGGAAACGCGAAGAACTTCCACGAGGAGGAAACACACAGCGGACGCAGCCGCGATGGCGGGAAAGTTTGAACTTCAGTATATCAGGTCTTAAGATGAGATCCCGTATCACAGAACCCACTATCAGGTCTTAAGACGAGAACCCGATTCCCAGAACCCACTATCAGGTCTTAAGATGAGATCCCGATTCGCGGAACCCAATATCAGGTCTTAAGATGCCTCCCAATTCAATCCTAAGGGAATGAGTGGGCAAAATCATTTGGGGACTTTTGAATTGATGTTTCCAATGTATTGAGGAACATGGAAATCAAACAAGAATGACTTCTATAAACACATATTATATGAATTGCTCTTCAAGTTCTTATGTTAAATGTAGTTGATATACTTTTTGATCCATTACATGTTGTTTTGTAATAAGAATGTAAGAGCATTTGTGCATTGTACATCATGACCATCATAAATTGAAATGTATGAATATTTTGACGTATTTATGAAGTTTTTTACATCATTTGATGATTGCATTCTAATCTTCAAAACATAGAACATGTGATATTTGTAGGTTGTGGTCATGATTTATATCTTGGCAATGTTATTGTAAAGAATTTGTATTGAAGGCTTGTATAATAATCTGTGAATGATAAAAAGGTTTTCAATTGAGGAACAGAAGTTGTCCAATTTGCAAAAGTTTTTAATCTATTCAATTCTTCAACTACAAATTGATCAATGTGAAAGTTTTGATGTTGGAGTGGACTTAACAAGTATAATCATTCTTTTGTTCACATGTGAGAAAAAGTAGTATATGATAATCTATGTTTTTTTTTACATTAGTAGGATCAAATGCTAACTCATCTAATGATAATCTTTGTGATTGATGAATGGTTTTTGCTATTGCCAATTGAATTGAAAATTGAATTCTTGTTATAATATGAATTTGATTTTTGCCAATTTTTATGTCTTTGATAATTGATTCAATTGGTGTCCAATTTGTTTGAATATTATTTGTATAAAGTTGGGTCAATTTTTCTCTAACTAACACTCCCATTTTTTGATTTGGGAACAATATCCAAACCATAATTTTGTTATGATAAGATGTTGATGTTTTGAATTCACCATTAACTCAATTAACAAGGCCATCATATGTTGCATAATTTTGAACACACAATTCAACTACCATATTTTGTTTGATGTGAATTGTAATGTGTAAGCTTGCAATTTTATTCGAGTCATTTGGAAGTTTATATGATGGATATGATTGATGATGAATGTCTATAGCTTCAAATTTGAAGGTTGGGCCATAAGTTTTGTTAAACACAAATTTATTATGTTTTCGTACTAGAATAGTTGTATAAAAGAAATGTGTAGTTAAAATGTTTGGTATTTGTCGACAACAATTTGATATATTGAATTTTTCTAAAGATTGTTTATTTAAAGTTTTTATAAATTGTGTATTAGTTTGTCACATAACTAAACTTAATTCAAAACATTTAACATTGTTTTTCCAAAAAATTGGTGCTAATGCATTTATAGTGTCATTAAAGAAAAAACAAACCCAACAATATTTAATAGGAGGTGATTGATAAAAGTCACATGACATGATGACATTTAAACCACCAAAGAATTTATTTTGAATATGTTTTATTACCCTTAATCGATGGTCTCTAAGATTAAGCATTCTTACATCTACAAAGATATTTCATCTATTACATTTAATTGTAATTGTTCATATCAACATGTGAATCTATTTAAAGAATTTGATGATAAATTTGATAGATTTGTTAATGTTTGTTGAATAGGTATGTTGAATGTTAAATGTATTGTTTAACCATCAATATTGAATGCAACTTTACTTATAGATGCCATACATACTGCTTTGATTTTTGTTAAGTTTGATGATAGGTCTTTATTATATAGTCATAATAAGCCTTGAATTATTGGTTTTAAAATAAAAAATTTACTAATTTCAACACCTCTTGTCAAATATATTTGTATTGGAATATTATGATACATTTGTTTTGTACACATGATATTGTCAAATATTAATCTTTGTTCATGTTTAATTGTTTAAGCATACTTTGATATTCTGATTCATCCATTATCATAGATTTTGACAATATTGTGAAACCATCATCTTAAAAAAAAATTGTTTTATGATCTAATGTATTACATGATTGAATGATGAAATCATTTTTCAAATCATATTTATCAATTTTTAATGTATTTGTGATGGGGATTAAACGATGTGTGTCACCAATGTCATCATCAACATCATCATTCCATATGTTTTGTAGATGTGAAAAGTGATTGTAAATTCATATCATATTTTTCATTTGTATGTTTGTTTTGCATGTTATAGTTGAATTTGGATCTAATTGTGGATATATATATATATATTTCACAATATGCATCATGGTAGATAACATGTGTTCCTAATAATAAAATTTCAGAATTTTTAAATGGTGAATACAAAATATTTTCTTAACCAAATTTTTATATATTTATGTTTATTATAACTCACAAATCTAAAAAAAATTTGTTTGAAACATTTTGATAATTTTTTGTTTCTCATGTTGTAATAGGAGGCAAATTCTCCTAATTACAAATATTCATAAATATTTTGTCGATATATATATTTGCCAATAATTGATGCACACAATATGTCAATAGAATCGAGTTCTAATTAATTTAGTAAGGATTATGGTTTTAATACAAAAGTCATTCTTGGTATGGAGAAGTATTGATAAATTTAAATGTTCATGATTAAAGATATAAAAAAATTGAAAAAACTAAATAAGTAGCTAGTTGGATAGACATTTGTTGATAGCAAATTTCACTGAAGAAGGTCAACAAATAATGATGAACAAAAGATAATGAATAAGTAAGACTAAGAAGACCATGATGAACATCACGAAAAACACACAAAAGAAAACTAGGAGGACCACATTAAACACCATGAAAACCATTAAAATGAAGTACATCAAACCAAGGAGAACACATTCAACACCACCATCCACTTGCCAAAAAAAATGATAAAAAAACCATGATGAGCACCACCACTTGCAAAAAGAATGAATAACTTCACAAAGATCACAAAGAACAAGATTGAAAAAAGTCCATTAAACACCACAAAACATGAAGAACACATTGCAAACACCAAAGCGATGCACCTTTAAGTTTATGGAGTTGATGGTAAATAATTTTGTCCATTCTTAATTTTGCAACAAAAATCAAAAGCACATTCCTTGGCTCCTAAGGTGAAAGAAAGCGTGGGTTTAAGGTTTGGGAGTAAGATGAGCTTTTAAGATGAACTCATGGTCAAATGAAACTATGTATAAATTGATTAAAAAATGTAATTAATGGTATATTTTGAAACTAATATGACACATAAATGAATTACATGTTAATTCAAACTCAAAAAACACAACATTACTTAAACTTGGAAGGAGCCAACATTTTTTCATAGAATATACTTTGTAGTTCCTTGTGAAGGCTATATTTAAATGACTCTTTTCCCTAGGTTCACCAAACAAATTCAACATTAACTTGATTTGTCATTCAAAAGCATGTAAAGTTAACCCCTAGTTCCTATTGAATGGGTTGTTTTATTGTACCCACACCCTCCATCAAAGTTGTTTTGTATCTACTTGTAATTTTTTGTGACAAAGAGCAAAAGATTGCCTATTCAACCATGTTTTCACCCAACAACCATTGCATTTGGGTTCTTGTAGAGTTTGGAAAATTTATGTAAATGATTACAAAGTTCATGGTTAGGACATGACAATGTTTTCACCATTTCTATCTATCACTTCAAGGATTCTTTGCATGTGATATAAAAAAACAACAAACTACAAAAGTGAAATTTAAACCTTATAACTCTTAGATTGTCTCGGACCTTAGTGATGATTCAAATCATGACAATGTGACAGTGTGAGTGGAAACATAAAAGCACTCAGAACTTTACATCCTTTGTGGCATCCTAAAGCAAAACTATAAACAACTTCTATGAATTTGAATGGAGTGATTAGTTGGAAAATCCACTTTGCTCAAACATTCCATTCCTTTTAAAGCAAGCATACAAATCCTGTTTATTGAGGTTGCAGTCAGGCGACCAACTCAGTTATTGATTGAAAATTCCTCAAGAAGTACTTTGAAGGCACTGTCAAGTTTTTCTCAGAAAAGTGACCAACAAAATTGAGCTTGAAAGACAGCATTTGCAAAACGCAGTAAGCAGTGACACATTTGTCAAGGACCAGCCACACTGAAAATTAAGAATCCTCGCAAAACACAAGCTAAAATTCCAATTTACCGAAGTCAAGACACTGCGAAGCAACTGTTAAAAAGTTCGAAATGCTAGAAACCCAAAGCAGAGCTCGCAACGGCGGACAAGCAGCGACAATAAACATCGCGAAATTACGGCGAATGCACGTCACGTTTCGTCATCACCAGACGACACGAACAACGCGGATTACAGCAACTACAATCTCATTGCCGTGAAGAACGTCGCAATATATGTATATATATATATATATATATATATATATAGAGAGAGAGAGAGAGAGAGAGAGAGAGAGAGAGAGA
>Ga0209208_10003853_pt1 | contig 21448 bp, 15 predicted proteins | sample S1TSphfallax_3_FD_187694 | JGI IMG/M metagenome (GOLD analysis project Ga0209208, IMG submission 187694) | Host-associated microbial communities from peat moss isolated from Minnesota, USA - S1T2_Fd - Sphagnum fallax MG (SPAdes) (version 2) | ecosystem: Host-associated > Plants > Peat moss >...
AGGTGGTACACAAATGACCCAACAAACATTGACACTGAACAACCTTTACTTTGAACTCCACACTTTGTAATAAGTTGGTGTGCAATCAGCAATTGTTGATGAATTGATGGATTAATGGAAATATAACGTTTTTCTTTTCCTTGCACACCTCAATTCTAGCACATTTCCACTGAAAGCTATAGTGACAGGTTGAGCTCTCATGCACAGGTCTATTTTCCCAAGGGTCCTATCTCTGTTGAGGTGAAGTTCAGACACTGAAGTGTAACCTAGGCTTTGCATCTCACATTTCTTACCTTTTTCTCAACTTCTAGTTCCAGTAACCAATCTATGTGTTCATTCTTTTTATTCCCACAGAGCCAAATTTCAAGTGACACTACTGAGCTCAGCATGGAGGATGATGAGGAATGGTGGGATGCAGTCGAGCGTGAAACTCAAGAACTTGAAAGAAGCACAATCTCCAGAACCTCTGGCTGGCCATCTTGATCTTACACTGAACTGGATCTACTCCTTTCTTGTGTGAAACATCTTCTGAATATAGGTGCTTGGACTCCCAAAACTGGTATGTGTCATGTTGTTATAGAGTGTGTAGTTATTCCATCCAATAGGACAACACAATCTGCAAGAATTTTGCTGTTTAAAGTTCAAAATGGTTGATAGTGTGGTGTCCAATGTAGGGGACTAAGCCATTTTCTTCATGCTCCTATTTCAATGTCTGTACATGTGTGAGAGTAAGTATTGCATGTGTTCAGTGAAGGGAAATGGATTCTTTCCTTTGTACATTGAATTGAAACTCCATTGTATATCATTGGCCTAATGGCCTTCACATGGACAGCTGCCTTTTCCCTCTAGATTTCCTCTATATTTTTCATGCTCCATGCATCTGCTATGTTGCCACAATCACTGTTGACATGAGAGGTTGATTGTAGAGGGATATTCATTCTTTTGATGGGTTCTGAGTGATTCCCAATACTAGATAACCCCAATTTGTTTTCACATCTGGTTTATGTTCTAAAGATGATGCACAACTGTGTAAACCTCATGACTGGCATGCTATTTCTCATTCTCCACAGGATATGGCTGACATGTCTTTTTGTGGTGCTATATCAGGAGCTAGCCACCTCTTCAGAGGCACCCTTTCAGTTGGCCACAGCCACCTTTTGGGGACCCAACTTCTGAGAGCTGAGAGGACAACAGCTCTGAGGTTCTTCCATGATGTTCCCTGGTCAGGTGCATTTGGAAACATCTAGACCCTAATAGATTTATGACTTTTAGAATGGCAAGATCATGCTTCTTGCTCTGCCCCTTTGCATTTTCTGTGTACCTATCTCTTGTCCTCATTTCTTTTGTCCCTCTTTGACCTGTTATTGTATGTGTTACACATAGACTGCTTGTAATGCCTCAGTTATTGATGACATCTCTCTTTCTTCTCAACATTTAACTACAGGAATTGTATTGTTTGGAGCAGATCCTGGTTCTTGGATGGCAGCTCCTGTAAATCCTCCCAAGAATGTCTACATATTGGACAAATCTGCAGCTTATGGACAAATTCGATGTCGCCTAGCTAGGTATAGGCAATCCGACCCAAAAGTTCAAAGACTGATGTTAAAACTGGAGCAGCATCAACCAATAAGCAGGTCAACTTCTGTACCCAAAGTTACGAATTTTTTTGTGCCTGGTACTGAGCATGATTTCACCATAGAACCTGTTAATGAGGATCTCGTAAGTGTCACACCAATGCCCCGACTTAAGTCACCCAAGTTTGCAGAATCCTCCACGCAAGGTGCCAGCCATGAATTCAGCCCATGACCAGGTAATATCAGCTTGTGGCATTTACCATATTCTTCAGCAAAGGACCTGTGGAAGAAGTTTACAAATTACACAGGCATCCACGTTACCCTGAGGTTCACACAATTGTAGTTTTCCACCTGAAGCAAAACCATGTCAACTGGCATTCTTGAATTTCAGGAGCAGATCTGTTAATGGTTTGTCCAACCTTGACACAATTTCTGGTGTGCTCCCCAAGTTTTGGCACAATTTCCTTGTTGCTCCATTCACCTTCTCAATTTGTGGTCTCTGATGTTTGTGTCCTTTCTCAATTTGGTGCCATTCCACTGTCATATAGTCTGCATAGCTGATCACAACCTGAGTTAAAGTCAAGTCCTTGTCAGATCTGCTGCAATTGTGTGAGCAGTTTCTGCAACCTGATTGCGGCCAGCACTTTCACAGTTCAGGTGTGGCTAGCAACCTGTCTCAAGCTCCAGGGGCATATCCACAATCAAGTTATGGTGCAGAGAATTCAGGTCAACGGAGTAGTTACAAGAACTTGAAGCATTGGGGCCTGCTACACAGGCGCAGTCTGTCACTGTCATCTCATCCATGGAGACCTGGAGGAAGTCCAAATGCTGCCTGGAAAGCTCTTGGTGGTGTCAATGAAATATCAAGTCTTGACAGAGAACAACTGCAAGAAAGAGAAAGCTGTGAAGAGCTAAGGCGTAAAGAAGAGGAGTCATGGATCCAGGCACAGGACGAAGATAGGCGGGCAAGATGTATAGCATGTGGGGTGATGTCAAATTTGCAACTCCTGGAAGGCATCCATGCAGACTTGAAACAGAGGCAATCAGAGTCTGGAAAAGCTCATGTTTGCCAACGTAGCATAGCTCCTGTGAAACCTGGAAATCTATCCCCTCCATGGCCTCCTCTAAGTCTTTTGAAGTCTGGGGACACATCAAGGATTGCTGGACGTGCACCATGGCGTCGAGTGGGAGCAGGAGAAACCCACCAAACTTTTTCTGACAGGAATGGCTGTGCTTTTTGTGGCCCAAAGGCACAGGCTAATCTTCAAGCCTTACCACATCCAGGAACACATCAAGAACCTGGAAATGGTAACGTCCGTAGCCAACACAGTCCAGTTTACCCTGCCACTAATATGCTAGTTATTCAAGATCAGGGGGAGAAGATGATGCAACAAGACCTTGTAGGTGAGAAGGTGCAGTTGATGCCTGCTACAGTGCTGTCAGAGATGGGGTCCCTTGCAACAGATCAATACAAAATTGGCAAGGATATTGACAACCTTGCACAAGGTCATAGTGTCATCACATTACACCTCAGTGCTCTATATTTGTGGTGTACTCCGTGTCATGATGCATGTTTTTCACCCATATTTCAATAAATCCAGACATCCTCTCACACCCTAGCTTGATTGAACTCTTTTCTAGAGGCACGAACTTCAGAAGGGCTTTCCTTTCTCACCTGTCTATTGAAGAAGCTATTGAGAAATTTCTCAAAACATTTGTGAATAAACAGGAGGAACAGCTTCTAGGAGTTCAAGGGATCTTGTGTGAATGGAAAGCCAAAGTTCTTGTGTTTGTTTAGAAGGGGACTTCTTGTGTCTCCATGTTTCAATCCTCTTCTCAATCTTCCATTTCTGTTCCTTAAGATTATTTGGATCACTCGAGTTTTCAACCTTCTTTTGTTGAAACCTACATGGATGTAAGTGTAGTAATATATATATTTTAAAAGAAGTAGAAAGCGTCGGTTTTCTCTGAGCTTAAATCTCCAGTAGCTATGTATGAGGGTTTCAAATCCTGTGGAGTGAGAAATTTCAAAACTTCATCATTCTTCATATAAGGCTCATAATTTGAATAGTGAAAAAGTATGGTCCATGTCTTCCATTTCTTTTTGCTGTTTGGCAGTTCCATGAAAGTCTGATTACACCAAAATTTATTAGTACGGCCAGTTCTATTTCCCTCATATGTTTCTAGGTGGCTTAGTTCTCTCTACAAAGCTATACTAACTGTGGTCCATGATCTTTGGTGTCAGAATGGCTGATGTTCCTTCTCATGTGCCTTCTGTTAGTTGTTGGATTCTCAGTGACTCTACAGGAGAAGTGGATGTGATTAAACTCCTGAATCTTTGATGTGGGAAGTTGATAAAGCTTCTCCACTTTTGCTGCAAGTGCTAGATTTTTCAACTCTACAAACTAAGATTGACTCATTAGATCTAACTCATTGTATGAAAGTTCTGACTAATAGACTGTTTGATCAGATCTTTAATCCTTGTTTTAAGATTTTGTTGGTTTAAAGAACAGCTCTTAATTTCAGGTATCTATGGCTTAAATAAACAAGAGTTCTTTTGAGACTCCATAACTTCAAACTTAAATCTATTGTGGAGGTTTCAGACTTAAATCTGTTTGCTAGATTTTCTGTTAGACAATTTGATCCTTTGTCTCAGTCATTGTGGTTATAGACAATGCATTGGTATCCCAATGGGTACTAATTGCAGTCTAATTGGGAAATTTCTACCTCTGTTCCCACGACTTCAATTTTTCTAACAAGCGTCTTTTGAAGACCAACACATGCTTCAGAAATTGTCCCTTGTTTGCAGGTTTGAGAGTTTTATGTACCTGGAAAATGACTCTTTTGGGGGTGGCACATACCCAAAAACATTTTTTGAGTTAAATTGTACTTCTAATGGGTTCTCTTACAACTTCTTGAATCTAGCAGTCCTCATAGTATTTTCTGTCATATCTTTGATAAAAGTTTTCAACCAGAGTTTACAGTTATTGACATGATACATTTGCCTCGTGTTCATTCCATATGTCTATTACTTCTAAGTTGGGTGTTATCAATAGTCAGTATTACATGTTCTTGAGGCTTTGTAGTTCTGGAGTTTCCTTTGTTTCTCAGATGGTCACTGTTATTGTCTGTCTGAAGACTAAAAGCTATGAAGTTCTAAAGATTTAAGAGGATAAGAGGGTTGCTCAACAAAGAGAAATTTCTCTTTGGAATTTCAGCATTCTGAATCTTCCAAATGATATTGTATGAGGTCTTGTAAGTGGGGAGCATTTTGAAGCCCACTTAGTCCTTGTTCTTCTTGTCCACATGTTGCCTGTATTCTATGCTTTCTCTTCATATTATTATGCATTCTCTTTTGCTTTTTTGTTGTTTTTCTCTATGTTTTTCCCCCTTCTGTGGTGTTAGTTGCTAGCCTGTATAATCGCTGAGTCTTCCTGTTGCTTGACAGAAACACAGTAGACAGGTTACTGGTTGCACTGGCCTACAGGGAGCTAATGAAATCTGTGGGTAAGTTGTGATAGATAAGTTGCAATCATATATACTACTGTGTCAATGGTCCCTGAAAAGTGAGAGACTATCACTTTGGTTCATACTGCTTGCTTTATTGTTTCTTCAATTTAGTTCTACCCTTCTGTGTTGTTCCTTCTTCCCGGTTCTTTAAGTCCTGATCTGGAAGGTCTTTCTTTGACTACAAAGAAAAGTTTTAACATTTTTCTGTCTTCCTTTAATTGTGAGCATGGAGATTTCTTGATTCTCATGAGAGTTATATACGTCAGCTTTTACTAGAATTGTGATCTTCCTCCTTGATTTAGTTTCCTGGAGAGTTCACTTGATAATGTGTGGTCAAGCATTTCTTCTGACATTTAGGCCACTCTAGGTGTGATAGAGAGCAGTTCTGGGGGCACAATGGGCAGCGTCTTGGCGAAGCCATTTGTGGGTGGGGTGAAAGGATCACGACCATTATCTGAAGCAGAAGCAACGAATCTTCTTCGCACTGTAAGAATTCTGTCTTGCTTTCCAACTCCAGAAAACTAACGATTGATCCTAGGAATTGCTGGGAGTTTCATGTGTGATATAACAATGGATTAGACCTTTCATGATTTTGGTCAAATTTGATGAATCAACTAGACTTGGAATCATATTCAAAGTCTCCATTTCCAACTTAAAAGTCTTGATTTATTCATTGCTACTACTAATCATGGATAATCAGCATATAAATTTACACTCATCATGTATAATTGGCATATGAAATTATGCACATCATGTATAATTGGTATATACAAATATCCTAGTAATGTATTAACTGGTGTAGAGAATTATCTGCTTATGAGCAATTGGTGATCCAGGTGAAGGGATGGAGGTTAACAAAGGATGATTCGGGCCCGAAACTTCAACATGATTGGAGAGTCAAAAATTTGCTGGCTGGGATGCAACTCCTTCAAGGTGTTGCTATGTTGGCAAGCATAGAACAACATCACCCGGACCTTTCATTATATCAGTCCAACATAGCCCGAGTGGAGATTTGCAGCCCTTTGGTTGGTAAATTTCTTTACAAATCTTCTTATGTACCTCAATTCTCTGATGTTGGGTTAATTGGAAGATTGGTTTCTTTTTGCAATTTGAAGTAAATTTATCAATCTCTTGGAAGAATGGTGCAGGAGGTTTGACAGAGAATGATTTCATCTTGGCAGCAAAGATTGATGGGATATATGTTGCTGACTTAATCGTGAGTAGAGAGGACAAGTTTGGGATCAAATTGTAACAAATTTTTGTGAGCCAATTGATGAAGCAAAGTATTATTGGACACTAAGTCTAAAATTAAGACCTAAAGTGTACAATTAGGGCACAAAGTGTAGAATTAAGAACTAGCCTGTCTTTGTTGTGCCTTCAATCTAGATCATACATGATGACACCTGACCTACCAGGGAAGCAGTAATTAACCCCTGCCATCCAAAAAAGAAAGTTTGTAATTTATTTTCAAAGATCATGTAGATTAAGCAAAATGACTAAGTGAATTTGGATCTGTTAATTAACACAACCCCATCCTTCCAAAGCACAGCCTTTATGTGATGCTGAATTCGCTAGTGGACAAATCATTATCCAAAACGATTCTTTAAAAAATAACCAAAAAAAAAGAAAATGATGTTTTATAACAATTTTGCTTCACAAAAAGGTTTTCACAAAATATTCGTCTCAGTCATATATTCTTTGCTACATGGATGGATTACATTTATTTTTTTTGAAAACATTTTAAAGTGAAAAATATTAGTATTTCTTCTCATTACAACAACAGTTTTGCTATAGTTTTTGAATCAAAGCTTCTCCAACTCTTGCTAAAACACACACAAATCATGAATTTGCATGAACATGGGAAAAAAAAATGGTTGTGGAAGGTAGAAGGGAAAAGTTGTAGGGTCTTACCTTTGCATTGGTTTTTCACTAGTGCTTCAACAACAACAAATGCATCCTTTGTCACCAATGAAAGCAAGGTCTCCAAATATTGATTGTTGCACATGTTGCGCACTCAACTCAAAGGGCAAATGTTGAATGCCACAATTCACATTAGGTATCCACTATATATAGATGTTATTATGTTTAAACTCTAGTAATGATTTCAAGGCCTAGAAGTTGTTTGTAATGAACCTAGAAGTTTGATCATAATACATGTTTAACAATGTCACCTCAATAGACAATATTTACCATGAGGTCACATGTGAAAACATCGTTCATTGGTGAAAACTTAATGAGAGCAAGCATCAATTTTAGCAATAGCAAAATGCAAGCAAGTCCAAGTAGAATTTAGAGGTCACAAATATGTTCACAATTCAACTTGGCTTGTTAGTTTGTATAGCTAGCCAATGCCATCTTCACCAAAAACATTATGTATTGTGCCATCACTCTTTTGGCAAAACTCAACAAAAAAAACCCATTTAGTTTGGATTAAATTTTAACTCATTTACGATAATCTTGTTCCCTTTTATTTCCATGTTCTTGACAAGCTTTGTGAAATTTGAAATGCTTTTTAAGTGAATGTGAAAAATAGGAATGGAGGGTTTGCAATAGATTCTTGTTAGGGGGACAAATCTCCTAGTCTAACTAGTTTAATGGGCAGCTTAATAATTTTCAAGTTACTAGTTTTAGGTTTACACTTGTTTCCCATTTATTAGGAGATGATGATACTTAGGGTGATTAGTCCTTAAGGATAGGATAGTTATAATGAACAACTAGTTTGTAATTAATTAGGGGTTTGTGAAGGAGATTTAAATAAGTGGGTCTAGATTCTAAGAAAGGATGAGATGCTCATATGGCTTAAGGGGTGTGGGACTTGGTGGGTTCTTCATTCTAATCTTGTTAGTTCTTAGTTTCTTATTAATAGTCTAATGTAGATTTTATGAAGAGGAACAAGGTTATAATGATGATGTACTTTTTTTGTAATGGGAATGTACAAGTGTGAGATTTCAAGAAGAAGATGTGTGCTTGTCTTTACCTTTCAATTTTTTCTTTATTTTTAAATTCTTTCTTTTGGGCAAGTAATAAGTTCATTTGTTTGATATATAGAATACTATAGTTCTCTATGTTCTTTGTTATGAATAAAGGTCATTGGATAGTAGCTACAACATTCAAGGTATGACAACAAGCGTTGGAAAGTAATTGTAACATACATGAATAGGTCAACAATACTAGAAGATGGTGCTAACAACAAGTTGAAGGCAATTGATGTTTTGGATCAATTTGTTGTAGAAGTACAAGGGGGTGGTTAAAAGGTAACCACTTTCATACTTTCATTTTGACATATTAGTCATTTCAATTTGTCTCCATTTTAAAAAAATTCTTTAGTATTTTCTTGGAAGGTAGGGAGGTGTTCAAAATGGAATGAGAGATTTGTAAAAATTGATATTTGGATTGTGAAAATTGAATAGTAGAGACATAACAAAAAAACTCCAAGAATCTAGCACAACCTAAAACTTTAAGGAATTTACTTTACCCAACATTTTTTATTTTCCAAAGTAGAAAGTAGGGAAGGGACAATAGACAAGATTAATCACCAAGGTCAAAACATGTTCAAAGGAGCCAAAAAATGCATCAGACATGATAAACTTCCATTAAAAAATTAGAGAATTTTTTTTTCCCATTTGAAACCATAATAATCATGGCAAGTTATTATTTTATAGCACATATGAATGTCAAGAAACTCAAATTAGAAATCCATTTGATCCAATTTTAGTTCTTGGTTTAGTTAAAGACTTTTGAAAGTGAAAATTTGTCATGTTAAAAAATGACATTTTTACAAAGGACTCTCAAAAGACTCATATAATAAAAATAAGTTGAGGGTAAAAAAAAGAAAGATAGTAACCTATTAGAAACATTAAAAAGAAATTCATAATTTTAAAAATGTGGAATTTTAAAATTTTGAAAATTCAAAATATGTTTCAAAATTTGAAATTTTCAAGAGTGTTTTACCACATGTATATGGGTATGGTGTACATTATGTTTTGAAAAAAGTTGTAGTTTATAATACATGAAATTGAACTTTAAAATAATGAAAGCTTTTTTGTATGATTTGAAATTATCATCATTTTTGAAGACAAAAGATAGAATCTACAAGGAATTTACAAGCTTTTACAAATTCCACTTTATTCAACAATGATTAAGAAAAAGTGTGATTTATTGGGGCAACTTTAACCATTTTTCATAACAAGTTTTTAAAAAATCATTCAAAAACTTATTCATATGAAAAAGTTAATTTGGGGAAAAATGACATCCAGTCCTAATATAAAATAATAATGGTAGCTCCTTTGAGTGTGTTTTGACCCACCAAGGGTAGAGATTCTAGTCAAAATTGACCTTTGGAGCTGTACCATGAGTCACATAATGACAAAAGGATTATAAAAAACAATTTGGACTTGATGTTGGAGGAGGAAATGGGAGGTGTAAATGTAGGTAATTTTGACAAGACATTAGGGGATGTGCAACCCAAAGTGACAATAAACATGAATGCACATAACTATAACATCATAATGGAATAACTTTTGGAAAATTAGGAGGTCAATACTACCCATTGGTATCATTTTCAATGGAGGGAAGGAGGGTCCTAGGTGGGAAGCTTGAATGAAGAGGAGGACAAAATTGATATATCCTTGGTTGGGAAAATTATAGGAGGGCATGAGGTGTCTTTCTTAAAGGAAGATGTGTTGCCAAGCTATTCTCAAGGAGAAACTATTGTAGATGGTAATGGAAGCAAAAATTTCAAACAAACCAACTATAAAAGAAACAGACTTTGATGTTGAAATGGTAGCTTTTTAAGAAGGTAGCCACAAGTTTTTTTAGAAAATACCAAATTGGGTGGTTCAAAATTTGCATTTTACCCAAGCATCCATAGTAATTACTACCTTGGGAACTTTAATAGTGATTGCCTTCAAAGTCAAGGCAATAGAAATTCAAAATACGAGTGAAAGGAAATGGCAAAAAAAAGTTGAAATTTTGATATAATTGTTTAGGGTAAAAAGTTAAGAAGTGGTGATCTACCTCCTCGAGAACATGTGGATGCATGTATGGTTATTGTCTACCTTAAAAGGGGTATGGGCAAGGTGTATCTAAACCTTTTTATCCCTTGTATAAAATGGAAGATATTTGGGATGAAGGTGGGAATTTGTATGCTTCTTCTACATTATGAGGAGGGCATGTAGGTTACAACCTATTGTTTAAGTGTATGTTATGTGGTTAGATAAGGTACTAGGAGGTAGGGTGTCATTACCACCCTTTAATTTTGGATGATTAGGGGGTGTTTATTCAACCATTATATGGAAGTGATTCAAGGGAAGACATGGAAATGAACCTTTTTTGAGTCAAGAAGAAGAAAAACAAGAGGACAATTGAACATATTAGCATGGAGGATATTTGCAAGCTTCTTAAACGAAGGAAGGAATCTCAAGAAATAACAACCCCAACTTTCCCAATGCCCTAGAGGTAGATGCTTTCAATGAATGGGCATTAGGTGTAAGTACCTCCTATGTATGGGGTGGGACCACCTATGTACCTAGGTTTTGTAGGAATGTTGGTACTTAGGGCTAGAAAAATACCATTGTTTTAGCCATAGTGTTATTGTGATAGGGTGACAAGGATGCCATTACAACTAAAAGGGCAAAATTCAACAAGGTTGGTAAATTAGAAATTTAACATAGTGATTGAAAGAGGCAAACATCATAACATGTAACAAAGGGGTACCATAAAAAAAGCAACATGGTAGCCACCAACTAGTGGATGGTAAATGTTTAGTAGGTGGATCTTACCTTAGCTTTAATTGGGGTGATAAAAAACCTAGTGGGTATGACAAACCCTGACCTATAGGGACAATATGGGTTAAAGGCTCAAAGGGAGTTAGGGCTTATTTCCAATAATTTAGGCTTTATATAACTAGTCATGTGAAAAAATAATGAAGGTACGTTTGTAGGCATGAGGCCCAAGACTAGGGATAGAAATCTAATTAAGAAGATAACAGAATATATTTATGATATGTATCTTTTAGGGTTAACACTAGGAAACATCATCACACTTGAAAAAACATTGTATCCTTTTGACAATAAAGTGTTAGGGCGTTTAAAGACAAAAAACACACATGGCACGACCTTTTTGCTTAGGCAATTTTCAAAAAGCTTTTGTGTTATTCATGTTCTTAACAACTTTCTTGAAGAAAATTTGGCTTGTAGATGAAGAGAAAATGCCTACGAGTGGAAGAAAAAAATGTGAATGAGAAATTTTGGAAATAAGAAGAGAGTGAGTGGGAAATTCTTGAAGGTGGGCGAAAAAAAAAACAAACCAAAAGCTATAAACAATAGTTGAAGAAAAAAAGGAGGAAAAAAGAAAACATTTAGAAAGAAGAATCTAACTTGAAATTGAAATTTTGTGGAAAGTAGACATTGAAAGACAAAAGGGAAGTAGAAATTTTGAAAGAAGTTAGGATGGGAAGGTAAATGAACATGAACATTGTGAAGAAGGAGCAAAAAAAATCAAAATATAATAAGGTTGCATGAAAGGAAGTTATAAGCACTTGGAAAGATGTAAGAAGAAGATTAAATTGTTGCAACCTTGAGAACAACACAAAAAATTACAGGATTAAGCCATTTTAATGAGGGAACAACTTGGAGGAGGATGGTAGTTAGAAGTTAAACTAGAACCAAAGAGAAAAAAAGAAAAGGAGAAAATGAAGGAGAGAAACCAACAATTATGGAGGTGGACAACTCCCATTAGGTACTTGAACTAATGCTTATGTGAAAGATGAAAAGATGGTTAAAGTTGGAAGATGATTGTAATAAAGTGAAGATGGTAGGCTTTGATGAGTTGTGGAAAATACATCGAGGAGTTCAATTAAGGTAGAATTGGTGGCAAATTTTTTGCATGGGTCCAAGTCAATAAATGATAAAAAAATTAGGGTGAAAATAAAAAGGAGATAGGTGGAAATCACTTGAAAGGTGATCTCCAAAATGTTATTCTTGTTTGGTGATTGTCCTAACATTGTTTAGCCATACCTTACACAACTTGATGTGGTCAAGCTTGATGAGATGATAAAACTTAACAAGGAGGATTGGTTTGTCACAAAAATGAATGGATGTACCTTTGATGAATTGGACCATATTATAAATGGTTCAATTCAAGAATCGTTAGACCGATTATAGTAAAGTTCAATGACTTTGTCGATCACACATTTGGAGGCAAGATATCAATTGGGTGGGAGTGGCTTTTCAATGTTTAAAGCTAAACATGGGCGCTTAGTGGTAAGACGGTGTTAGAAATTATGCAAGTGGTGGACATTTTATTGTGCCATTGGTTTCTTTTGGGAAAAGCTTGTAAAACAACGAAATTCAACAACTTAATTATCAACATGGAAAGGGTTGTTAGATCAAAAAGGTATAAGAAACAAGATGAAAACACATGAGGGTAAAACATGTTTTCTATTTGCCTATTGTTTTGTAGTGCCTATCATCCTACACCAACTACCATCATGTTGTAGTTATTGTTTTTTACAGACTTGAAAGAAAAACTAAAATGCCTCATGTAATTACTAGCTACCATTTACAAACCTTTTACAGATGTTACCTACTGTCTATAGCACTTGTAGACCCTTTGTAACTACTACTCACCATTTATAATAATTCCTTACCCTTTGCAAACCTTAAATACAATGGCTACTTCCTTGTTGTTGCCTTTCAATGACAATTATCATCTTGTAGCAAAGTGCATTTTCTATTCCAAAACTAGAATAGATAATAGATAGTATTTTAACTTTATAAAATAAAAGAAAAATAATATATAAGAGTAACAAAGATCTATATAAACTTAATATGAATTATTTTCCCTTCTTTTATCACATTTTAAGTAGAACACACAACAAAAAGAAACAATAAAATCCATACAACCTTCAACCATTATCCATTACATAAGAACAAATACAAGATTTTCCCATGTTATTTTCCTTTTTCACTTGAAGCATCCCTCTCATGTTTTAAGGTTTAATGCCTCATGAATAATGAAAATTAAAAAATTATCTTCTAATGAAATCTTTCGCTCCTCCTATGAAATAAATAAAGAACCTAAGAAGGATGTTCACCACACAAAGGTTGAATCTTTATCCTTCTAAATCTCCTTATTGTAATCCCTTTCACACATCCTAGTTAAAGGAAATCCATCCATCCTTTATCCACTTGGACTAATTAAACCAAATGGTTTCACTTTTTATTAAATAAAAGATGGTAAATAGGATATTTACCATTAGTAATTAAATAGTTACTAGGATGCCCTTTTAAGTAAACTAGACTAAGATACATATTATTTTTAGTAATTAATATTATTTTTTATTAAAGTTCTTCACAATATTATGATTATTCTGCCCCATGAAGGCAATTCATTGTTTTGACAATATTACCATAAAAAACCACTTTCATATTATAATTCTCATGTGATAATTTTTCCATTTGACGGTTGTTATCATCCAATGACGATATTATCGTCTTTTAACACCCATGATGTTTTAACCAACATAGGACAATTTTCTACCATTAATAGAGATGCATTAATTGATTAATATGTATAAAGAAGCCTAGAAAAAGACAACAATGAAAAGGCATTTCTTGTTCCTAAAAACCTAATACCCATTTTTTTTTACCATGATGAGGAGGTCATGTATGTTGATGAAAGTTTTGAACAACTTATTATTCCTTTTCCTAACATGAAGGTAGCTATGTACCAAAGTTCAACAATTGTGTCCATCACAACTATACAATCTTCCATTGAAAAGGAGGTATGAAAGAAGACAAAGATAGATTAGGGGGTGCAAATAAACCCTAGATTAGTACCCCCTATTACTTTCACTAGGGTTTATAAGGAGGGTGAAACCTTAAGGCCGTCTATAACCCAACACACATTGAAGGTAATTTCACCCCCTTAGGTTGCAGTTGAAAGCAAATGGGTGCAACCACCTAAGCAAGTGAGGAACCCTCCACCATGTAGGATTACTATCCATGCAAGAATTCTCATTCATGACATAGGTAATCATTCATATTAATTGTTTATTCCCCAAATATAAAAGGGTGGCAATATTGCACATAAACAATTGTCCTTAGAAAGGGGGGATGATTAGGGTAAAAGAACAATTAAAAGAAGGGAGATCCATTCAAATTGATCTTCCTTTCAATTCATTTGAGAATTTTTAAGGGAAAGTGTACCAAAAGATGGAAACAATAGGGGAGCCATTTACCATCCACCTTAAAATTTTTGAGAAGAGGACCGATTAGAAAAACTATTGAAAGGGCAACACCAAGAAAACAACTAGCTTCTATTGGCCATTCTCAAAAAAACTATTAATAAGGCCACGAGAAGGGGCAATAATTGGCGTGTAAGCAGCTACCTCCTTAAAACACTCCCACAATTAATACACCCAAAGAATGGACGATGGATTTGTTGCCACAACAAGAGGTAGGATGATAAGGGGTTAAAGGTTTTTTAAAAAAAATCTCATACCTTCTTAGCAATTTGTTTAAATTGTGTTGCTAAGGGAGGATGAAGCTTTTATCATCACCGAGCAAATAAACCAACCTACTTCTAGTTCATGTGAGACTAAAAGGCATGTAGATATTTTGGTAGAGGAGATTATCAATTTGAAGGAGCCCTTTAGATAGATTAAGAAGAAAACAATTGTTTTAGGGACAATAGTTGGTCAATTGAAGGCTTTTAGGCAAGGGAAAACAATATTTGTCATTAAAGGGCAACAACAAGCTAAACTATTATCCCAACACCATTTGGAAAGGGTTTCCACCTTGGAAAAACATTTAAGAGAAAAAAAAAAAAGGAATGAAAAGTTCATTCACCAATTGGGGAAATTGGAAATGCACAAATGCTTTATAGTGTATGAACGTCAAGAGGTGAAGTTGCTAAAGGCCAGGGTAAAGGATTTGCAACTTGATAATAACCATTAGCAAGAGGTAATTGATGCGTAGATTGAAAAGTGCCTATGGATGGGGTATAAAATCTCTACCCTTGAAGAACATGAGAAGCAAAAAAAGGTATATAGGGAACTTTTCCTTGGATGGTTGAATATGCTTAGTGAAGAAATAAATACCATCTGATAATAGAAGGGCAAGGTAGTAATGGAGGAAAAGGAACAAGAGACCAAAGTCATTGTGATCTTGCAAGAGTTGGAGCAATCAAGGTAATAATAATTAAGCTTAAGGCTAAAGTTGAACCCACATTAAAGGAATTAATTGTTGGGCTTACAATTTAAGTGACCAAATGGAATCATAACACATGAGGGGAACATTAACAATTTTAAGTTGACCCATTACTTTCCCTCTTTGGCAAACATGCAATGTTAAAACATTTATTTGTGGCATGGAGTAAGAAATTGGGCAAGAGGGAGGCTAGGTGGAATGAGCCCAGAGGGAAGCTAAATAACTTGTTTGATGTAGCCCCTTTCCCTACCTTTGTAGATCATACAATCTATTATCACCATTTAATAAGTTATCAACTAGCATTTCCACATTTCTAGGTGGATCATGACATGCCTTTCAACATTTTTAATAGTTTGAGTAATAGTAGTGCAAAGGTGAGCTTGATGGATGAAACAACCTTTTAGACACCCACAATAGTTCTAGGTTCAAATGTTGAGTTTAGTACCCTAAAGAAATGAGGTATTGTCTCCCCAACTATGATGATAGGCAATAATATTTCTTTAGGATCCAAGATGATTTAAATGGGATTACAAGGATGTAATCTAGAATAAAGGAGGGATAATGTTAAAAAGATAAATCTGTTAATTTAATTACCCTAGTGGGTAGTTAATTTTCTAGTTACTAATGGTAGGTTTACACTTACTATTTCTCAATTATTAGGAGATGATGTTACTTGGGATGATTAGTCCTTGAAGATAGGATAATTTAAAATTGATTTGTCATCAACTATGGATTTGTGAAAGATATTTGAATAAGGAAACCTAAATTGTGAGAGGGGATGAAATGTCCTTGTAGCTTATGCAATGCGAGGATCTTATGGGTTCTTCATTTCCTTCTCATCTTTAAAAATCTTCTTTTAGTAGTTTTCATGATTTTATAAGGGACAAGGCTACCATGATCGTATTTTTTTAAAGAATGGGAGGTGTGGTATTTCAAAGAAAAAATGTGTGCTTGTTTTTATCTTTAGATTTTTTAAAATTCCTTTTCTTTGACAAGTAGTGAGTTAGTTTGTTTGATGTAAAATATTAAATTTTTTTTTTCTTTGTTTATGAATAAAGGTCACTAGATGATAGCTATAGCATTCAAGGTATGGTAACAAGTCATGGAAGGTGGTTACAACACACATGAGGAGGACAACAATATTAAAAGATCAAGTACATGTTGCTTGTTAATTAACACATTAGGTAAATTTGAAATCTATTCAATTTCAAATAAGATGAATTTAACTTGTTCAATGAAGTACACCTTAGTCTTTACTTTTTCCCACTAAAAGTTAAAGAAATCATTCAATTTTTTTTGAGACTTATTAATTTTTTTGTAATACCAATGTTTATATTTAAAAATATTTAACAATTATAAAATTTGAATTTGTTAGATTATTTTAATCATGTAAACCTAAGCAATGGTTACATGTCAAGTGAACTCCTTAATTTATAAATGTACCAATTGTTTCTCAATAACAACTACATATTTTCTTTCAATTCCCCAAAGGAATGAACCATTCATAAAGTGATTCTCTTATAATTCTTTCATATGGACAAATTAACAACCTAGTTTTCAATAAAATGTCTACAAATAATGAAGGCATGAGGTAATGTTACCATGTTGCTTCATAGCAACAAGTATAAGAGGCCATAAACAAGGTGCAAACCATTTTGTATATGAACCCATTTTCATTCATTTTTTTCCTTGCTTAAAAGGAATTTTCTAAATCTCCCTCTTTTTTTACCTATCTTGCAAGCAAACATGCATGTATTTCATTCCGTGGTCTACTTGGTGGCCTTTTGAAAAAAATTGTAACTAATTATGTTTTCTTTTAAATTGACACATGCAATTTCTTCCTTTGCCAATTTATCTCAAATGTTCTTCATTTTACAACCTCATTTTCCCCATTCTCAATTTAAAAAAATAAAGATGTTATGAGTAAAGGACCTTGAAGCATTGTTTTGTTCTCCACACAAGATGAACAAGTTTTTGGAGATAGCAAGAAAAGAAGAAGAAGCCCTTAAGTACCTAAAAGAAAAAAAGAGCTTTGGTTTTTTTTTTTGTTACAAAAACCTACCATAGCACAATGTGGATTCATGATATGAAAAATCACAAATAGTCCAATAGAACATTTTGATCCATATCTAAACAAACACATAATTAATCAGTTAACAAACTTCTATGCATTATGTCCATTCATTTACCAAAAAACCAAGCATAATGCCTTAATCACAGAATATTGATGAAAGAGTGTTGAAGAGCTATTACTTGGAAGAAAATAATTAATTTAGCAACTAACTACCAAAGCTAACCATGACATATACAACATTCTAAAAATTCCAGAGGTCACGTCCAAACAAGTGTCAAACCTAGCTTTAAGTGACAGTAGAAGGACATGCATTAACAAAATACCTATGTAAAATTATATACAAGTTCTTACTTCTATTTGATAAAAAGAATTGATAAATTTAATTTGGTGCACCACCCAATTCTACATAACAACACTGTGGAGGTTCGCAATTCACTAAAAGATGGAAGTATGAATACTTACCCAAATAGATCAGTATGGTGCATTCATATTTCCAAGATAGACTGAGTCCAAAGGTTAGACTCTTTCATGGATGGTGTGGACTAGGTGATGTGCCTTGTGCAAAAATGTCATAAAAAATATTTTAAGTGTAGTTATAACCCCAAAAGAAGGGTGAATAAAGAAAACCTTTTGGGCACAAGAAACTCATATTAGAAACACAAATCTTGGGAATCAATTCCAACAACTTACATTCTTGAGATTGCAAACTTGGTCATTCCAAAATTTCCTTTGGTGCTATTGATATGTCAGAAGAAGATTCAATATTATGTGTGTGAATTGCCAACTGGCACATACTTGGTGATCTTTCATTAACTTGTCATAATAGTAGTAGATAATTTATTGCTAGGTACAAATCCATCCATTATAAGTCTAAAATCTATTGAGGTATAGCTTGAAGTCAAAATCCTCAATGTTTAGTCATTCCATATGAGTTGCTAACCCTTCTCCTACAAATGCAACAATGTAGAAAAACAATTAAGTTCTTTACATGATAAAACCTAATTTCAAAGACATTTTGATTTCCATGTCTAGACCAAAGTATGAGTGACGTATACCAAGTTGACTTAGAACCACTCAAGAAAGACATATTTTTGTGTAGATATTGGCTATGAATAGATTTTTATTAACTTCCCACTTTTGTCCTCTTTTCTCTCATTCTACTCAACCCAAGGACACCCCATTGAAGCTTCTGGCATTGACTGAGATACTTGCCCTACTACATGGACCAAAGATAGATTCAACAAAGGCCCCCATTCAAAATGCATACTCATCCTTCTACATGCCCCTTTTTCTACAACTTGGATTTGCATCTTTCAGTCATCAATCTTCAACATCAACCCTTTATAGAACCTATTCCTAACAAGTACATATTGTTTGCTATAGTGTAATCACTAGCGCAATCAAAATTAGATATAGCAACCACTAATCTCAACAAGCCCAAACTACCATCATTTGAAACTGATGAAAAAAGAAGAAAGACATGCCTGCATTGCTCTTGAATTCTTCTTTCTATCTTGCCTTCCATCGTCCTACTATGCAAACCTCCATTCAATGTCGTAACTTCCTCAACCAATCCATAGCTTGGTGCTAACCTATTCTACATAACACACAAACAAACAAGACTTCATACCCATGCTCAAAAGTTTTCTTGAAATAATAATTATTACAGCTAACAAACAGCGACGAAATAATTTTTGTCGTTAACATGCAAAAAGTTGACAACCATTGAAAATAAAAAAAACAAAACCCTAAAAACTTGCCATGTTCACATGAGAATATTATCTGATTGCCTTCCTGTCCAGTCACACATTGTCCTAATAGATTGTGATGATGTCGAAGTTCCTCATAATAAAGCTGCATTTGTCAGCTCTGCCAAAAGCGATTTTCATTCTGTCCCACATACTTTGAAGAGGACTGTTGTTGCATCTAGGGTGAATCCAGCAGCAGCTACACAAGTACCTTCACTACCTTCACTTTCGTCAGTAAATAAGATATGAAAATTTGCACTCAGAGACGCTGAATAAAAGCTTGGGATATTTTAATTATTTTATTCTGAAATCTGTCGAATTTTGGCCATTAAAAAAAAAAAAAGAATCCTTTGTAGATGCTGCTGGCCCTTTTCTTTTCAAAAAAAGAAAAAAGAAAGAAAAGGCCGACCGGTGTCGGTGCCAATACACTCATACCAGCAGACTGTTCTCTAAGATTTAGAATGAGTTCATTTTACGGGAAGTTGCTGAAACATATAGTGGATTGTAGCGAGCATCTAGCTTATGTGGCAGCAGGGCATTGGATATTACCTCCCAAGTCATGTCACATATTTTCCAACATTTTGACATTTGCATATTACGGAACAGGGTTTGTTGTTTCTAAGTAGGTCCACTGGTGAGCATCCCCAGTATTAATTAGCATTAAATGGAAACTGTCCTGGTTGGGTTATACAATTTTAAAAAAAAAGTCCCAGTTTGTACTGTGGACGTCAAAAGCAGTATCTAAATGTGACAACTTCTGACAGTTTTCCCACAGAATATGGCGAACCAACTTTTTGCATTGGTGGATTGGCTACACCTTGTAATGTACCCTGTGGTAGTACGTGCCGTGCTCCAGGACCACGGACTCTTCTGTCCCAGTAACTGGATAAGGGCCCGGGGGGCTTGAGTGACCCAGCACCCACCAGTGCACCATCTAAAAAACGTCGTTCTTGGATTTCATGGATGGGATGAAACTGTCCCCCAGGGGTCAGTTTGCTTGGTCATGGTCAGTATATTTATTTTTCTTCTCGCCCTTTTTTTCCCAGCTATATTTTTTTTCCCTAGCTCAGTTTTTTGCTTTCTGGGGACAGTTTTTTTTTCTCACTTTTTTTTTCCCCCACCCCTGACCCCAAGTTATTTTGGGGAGCTCCTACTTTCCCCCCAACCTACCTACTGCCCTTCTTCCTACCAACCCACCTACCTCCCTCATCCTGCCAACCCCTCCCCACCCACGTCCTTTTGCACTCACCTCCATCGCCAAAGCTTCCAAACTAGGGAGAGCTTAAGTAGCTCAGAGCTTTAGGAGCTTCAAGGCACAGAGCTTCAAGAGCATGAAAGCAAGAGGAGCTTCAAGGTGGTGGGAGAAGTGGGGGTTTGAAGGTAAGCTCAATTCTCCTCCTTTTGTGTGTGTGTGTATGTGTGTTTTTTTTCCTTCTTCATTTCTACTATTCTTGCTTAGAGAGATGACAATGAGCCCCCTCTTCTTATGGTCTTTTGTTGCAAAGAAAATGACAATGGTGCGTGTTGTCGTCATCGTCTTCTTCTCCTCTTCTATAACGAAGAAAACAACAATGGCATCATCGTTGTCATCTTTTTATGGTCTTCTATTGCGAAGAAAATGACAATGGCATGCACTATTGTCATCTTTTTCTTTTGTTTTTCTATTACAAAGAGGATGAAGTTGACACTGTTGTTGTCCTCTTCTTATGGTCGTCTATTACAGAAAAGACGACAACAATGCGTAATGTCATCATATTCTTCTTCTACTATTTTGTTGTGAAGAAGACAACAACAACATGCACTGTTGTCTTCTTCTTGTTTTGCTCTTCTCTTGTGAAGAAGATGACAACAATGTGTGCTGTTACATTTTTCTTCTACTCTTCTGTTGCAAAGAAGATGACGCACGTTATCATTGTTTTCTTCTTTTGCTCTTCTATTATGAAGAGAACAACAACAACACTGCCATTGTCTTTTTTTTCTTATTATCGTTTTGCAAGTGTGAAGAAGACAACAAGCCCAACTCATCATCCTTTTTTGTTGTTTTGCAAGTGTGAAAAAATGATGACAAGCAACACAACTGTTCATTGTCGTTTTGGTGTGGTCTTGTAGGCGCGAAAAAATGACAACGAACAATTGTGCTAATCATCATCATTGCGGGGTTGTTTTAGAGACATGAAGAGGATGACAAACAACAATTTTGGCTGTTGGTGTTTTTTTTGTTTTGTTATAGATTTTTTTCAAATATTTGTGTTTATGTTTGTGTTAAATGTAATCTTGAAAAATAATGAAAAATGGTGTAGCAAATCATTAAGCCTCAATTGAATCTGTAGA
>Ga0209208_10003855_pt1 | contig 21437 bp, 18 predicted proteins | sample S1TSphfallax_3_FD_187694 | JGI IMG/M metagenome (GOLD analysis project Ga0209208, IMG submission 187694) | Host-associated microbial communities from peat moss isolated from Minnesota, USA - S1T2_Fd - Sphagnum fallax MG (SPAdes) (version 2) | ecosystem: Host-associated > Plants > Peat moss >...
AGAGATTGTGGTGGGATTGACGTAGTACCAGTTCACAGGCGCAAAATGGTGAAATTGCTGTCCTTGAAGGCCATCAAGTAGTGTGCAGTTCTTGGTGAGCTTGCTTGAAGAAATTCCAAATGTGTTTCTCCAAACAGTTCACGGCTCATGACAGGAAACAGAGATCATTATCGTTGCCCCATTTCCACAAACAGCCGCACTTCAGATTCCAAACAAGTTTTCACAGACACTCCGCTCGTGATCCATTTGTGCAACTGCGGGCTCCGGACGTCGTGCACAGACGTGTGTTTCCGAAAACATACATGTTGGACCCAGAAGCTCATGTGGATATTCTCAAGCAGCCATGGATATCTTGGAGAATGAATTCATAACATTGTGTACACGACAATTCTCATGGTCTTAGATCTGCTACATCAGAAGTACTGGTTCTGCAGGCATGATTTCTTAGTTTTAGTTGGATGCCTGCAGGTTTCGAGGACAATACATGATCAATGCTGATCTCCAGAGATCCAACAGCAAATATAGAACCCTAGTGCAGGCAAATTTTGTGATGTACGCCGCGTGTTGATGGCATGAGTTTGCAACAGTTCATACATGCAGCTCTAGAAGAACTTTGTGAGATTATTATGTATTGATCAATTATGGCTAAGTTGTGCAAACTCGGCAAACATTGCTACCTCATGTCCAGCTTGATGATTGATGATCTGCAGTTTTCTTTTCCTTCTTTATCCTGAAAGAAAATTTCTCTAAGCTTCACACTGATCTCACAGTTTCATCATGAATCGTTGGTGGCAAATCCATAGCTCTTGAAGCTACATTAACATCATCAGAAGAGCAAGCTCCACTACTGCATGCAGCATTCAAGATCCTGACATATACGAACTAAGAAAAAATAATTTATCGCAGGTTTCTGATCATCTCGATGCCGGGTCACCAAGTTTGAACGTAGTCGTAATATGAGAGCTGCTGGGCCTGGGGTCGTGCCGCATTTGATCAATAGATTGTCGATTCTGTTGGAAACGAGTCTATATCTGCGGGACTCGGGCTCTGATTTCTTGCCCGAAGGCGAGGAAACATGTCTAGCAGCTCCTGCAGGTCGATCGATCATCATCCTCCAGGAATGTACAAATCGAATCATATATGTCCAGCATGATTTCGCAGTCTACACCTCGATCTTGGTCGTCTCTACACCTCGATCTTGGTCGTCTCTAGTGGTCTGCATTAGGATGCATGTTGCAGCCGATAGACAAGAAGAAGCAAAAGAATCATATGCAAGACTCATACGAAGAGCTACAGGCCGTCGAGGGGATCAGTAATAGCACATCAGCTGCGGTCGAGCTAGCTGCCATCAAGCTGGTCATCACGCTGCAGCTGTATACAGAATCACTAGTTTTCTGTATATCATACTCTGCATTTTGGTGAGGTCTTTAATTACCTGGAGCAACGATTTCATGGTAGCTGGATGCAGGAATTGATGACTCATGTTGTTCAACTCCCTCCATAAGGGAACAGGCTGCAGTAGTAACGCACACGCGGAACCATGCGACAATGGTACTAGACGTGTGCAGCGTCATGTCTATGGTGAAACCAGCTAGCTTCCAAGTTCACGCTGATCCGAAGCTCAAAGCTTCTGCAAGTGTGGACATAGATCTTCTGGCAGTTACAGTAGTGTTTCTAGCTGCTGACATTCTTATTAACAAGAAATTCCTGCAGCACTTCTTCTACCTGGTGCAGCAGCCTCAGCTCAATATAGTATATTCCTCATGTGCACTCAAGTCCTAGATCACTAAGTTTTCACAGCATGCCGGTCTCAAAGTATGCATGCTACTGCAGGCCACCGCGACTGTACTCATGGAGTTCGAGTTTGCTTAGAACCTGATGAGTCCCCATCGAAGGCAATGAATCTCATATGTGACGAAGTTGGTATCGAAATTAGAAGAAGCACCTGATCTCATGAGAGTCTAGCAGCTAAATCTCCAATAACATACAGACATCAACGAACACTTGAATCCTAATATGTAGTATCGACCCATGAGTTCGAGATCAGGACGCCACGGATCTTCAGATACATTACAGGCGTGTCCCAGGCTATAATATATCCTGCCAGCTTCTTTCTTCATGATTGAGCACTTTCACACCAGCTATCAAGCGGGGTTCTCTAGCGATCCATGAAACCTAGACGCTAGAACTACGCGGATGTTTTGATCCATGATGGAAAAAATAGAGAGGGTGCAGCTCAATGGATCTTGGTCAAAGCTGGTGAGGATGATCAATGACCGTTACTACTATTACAACTCTCCTATGATCTTCAGCTCCTCCAGGTTACAGTGATTCTTGAAGGATTTGCTTCTGGACCTCGCTAGGTGACTGGTGATCACAGTTGGGTTTTACCCTTGACACAGTGCCTCTACTAATGCAGTCTACCATGTCTTGGCACGTCTTAGTTCTCAAGTGTTGCAGGGCAGCTGCCAGTAGTAGCGTTTATTGAAGGCCCAATGCTGCTTCTGAAGTCTAAAAGCTGGAGGAGAGTCTAAACCTCATGTCAAACTGCAACTTGCAAGTCCTAAATCAGATGCTCCTGGCAACTGATTCCTCCCTCAGTCGGTCCTCCCTCTTTCTTTCTGTCTTTGTCTCTCCTCAAAGAGCTGATAGATTTTTGGAAGTACTGAAGTTCTTGAAGAAGAGGTAAAGACTCATGTCATCAACATTTTTTTTCTCTTTTTTTTTCCCCTTTTGGGTTCCACATAAGTCCAGAGGATCTCTCTATCTACAGGCCAGTTTTAGACATGAGAAAAGAGATTGATAGACAGCTTGCAAGCAAGTTACAAACTTTCTGTCTTTGTCTCTCCTCAAAGAGCTGATAGATTTTTGGAAGTACTGAAGTTCTTGAAGAAGAGGTAAAGACTCATGTCATCAACATTTTTTTTCTCATTTTTTTTTCCCCTTCATCTTCTGTGCATAAACTGGGGACGTAGGAACAACTGGTTCGACTAAAGCAATCGGCACCATCAAAATCGTAATACAAAATTGGCAAGTTTCTTCCTTTTCCGTTCGCGGCAACAAGTGTTCTATCTATGACGCTTCTGCTTGCCAGGAGAACGCAGCAGAGCTTTAGCTGCATTATGACCGTTGGATCCACGATCGATTTCAATCGGACAACAGAGATCATGCCACGCATACACCCGAAAGACTAGGGTTCGTAATTCTCGATCACTGGTACATTGGGTTTCACTAGCTCATGAGCGAGGACGACTTTCGACGGTTGGATCATGGAATCACAAGTGGCTCGCGAACTGAGATCCTGCCACGTAAGTATTAAGCTTATAAAAAAAAGTGGCAAACTTCTGGTTTGGCTCTTGCCCTTACTACGAAGTGGCGGACAGTTGGGCTTTCTGCCCAACAGCAACTGCACATGGCACACTATTGTGTCATTGTGATCACAGCAACCTAATGGAAAGCCATTAAATATATAGTGCCTTCTTTCTTTCTAGCTGCAGGGAGAGTCACTCTCCATTAGAGAGCTGCAATTGCGTTGAAAATATATGTAGTTTATCATGTTAGGACCTCTAGGATGATGCATGTTCGCATCAGAAAGGACAGATGTCATTTTCTGGTGAGTCGGAGTTTGACCACAGCTCCTACAACTGGTCAATGCTTGACTGATAGAGTTGTGAGATGATGGAAAAACGAAACAGAAATGTGTTATGATCACATCAGCCTAACGGAAAGAGACCCTAAAACCCTGCGCACAATGGTTAGTCAATCTCCTAAAGTGCAGGGTAATCCACTCAGAGCAGGGCGTTTTGTAGGCCTAGCTAGGGCCTTACCTGAGGCTACTTAGGTAGCTAGGTCCTACCTAGGGTTATTTAGGCACATTTAAATATACCTAGGCCTACTTAGGTTCTCTGTTTTAGGGTTACTTAGGTAACTAGCTTGAGCTTACTTAGGTTGATGTAGGGACTACCTAAGGCCTTTTTCAATTGATTAGTACTTATGTAGTTGTAAAATCCTAATCACATATGACTACAAGTTATATAATCATGATTAAAGTCGCATATGATAATGAACCTAAACACTATATGCTTGCCTACCACAAGAACCTTAGCACTTCTCTCTTTGTGTATTCCATAGTCTTGCATGCTTTTGGTTTGAGGAGGAGTTGTTGTGACTGCAGGGCAAAACCAACGCAAACCAAGTTCCAACCAACAGAAAAGCAAAAACTTCAGAGGGCAATTTTTGTGCATTGCTTACTTGCTTTTTCTTTGCGTAGTAGGTTTTGTCTGTTCCCTCTTATGAACTGAAGAGATGGGGCTAGGGCAATTGCTGGTGGTGATGTTGTCACTGGTAGCGGTAGGGTTGGTTCTATACCCATTTCAACAACAACGAGAAGATGTGAAGGTTTCCGGCAAGCCTTCTTACTCTGGGGTAGGCGTGGTGCTGATTAGCTTGCTTCATTTGTTGAGTTTTGCCACATCCTTTGGCTCATCCCTGTGGGTTAGCTTCATTGGAGGCATTATCATGTTCAAGTGAGTGTATTATCTTTTTTTCCCCTCTTCCTGACGTTGATCCATGTGTGCGTGTGCGTGCGTGCGTGCATGTATCCATGTCTGAGGTGATTGTTTGGTGATTAGGATGGTTGTTCTAGTAAGAGAGATTTTTGAGAGTTTGTAGGTTATTTAGAGATGTGGGTACTTCTTGGGACCGTTGTTCTGGTAAGAGAGATTTTGAGAGTTTGCAGGTTGTCTAGAGATGTGCGTGTTGCTTCTTTCAACTGTTAGAAAGTTGCGGGCATGAGGTCTCCTGGTATTAGAACTCAGGGGAAGAGCTTGGGAGTATTCTTTTTTACTTTGTGGAACTGCCACCCATGTCAAGAGACCTTCCTTTGATGAATCAGTCTTATCACTAGGTTGATTTGCTGATTTGATTGTATAAGAGAATTCTCCTGATCCATGTCAGATTGCAAAAGAAATCATGCCAAATGCTTGAATAAAACCAAATTGGCAGATGAAATAGCTCAAGCATGCACTGATTTGAGGGGCTTTCCTCCTGGCAGTGTATCCATTAGCAACAAGGTAGCCACATGAGGTCAGTAGAATATTTTGGAATGTCCATCACAGCAGGTGTCATTGCATATTTTGTGCGCTCAACTTTGTGGCGGCGTACTCTGCTTTTCTTCTCTTAGATCTTAAGTTACATGAGAAGCAAATTGAACAGTGATAATGCCAGGCATAGAGATTGCTGGCACAATTGCTCAATACATACTTGTTAAAGGACTAGTGTTTATTGCAGCTGTAATTTTTTTGACAATCTGTTGCAGAGTGAGAATGAAGAGTAGCTATCTTTTTGTGAGCCTTTAATTACACAGAGTTCCAAGAGGAAATTACACGTTCCCTAACTCTAATGATTGATTAATTGAAACTGATGTACAGGAACTTGCCAAGACATCAATTTGGGAATTTACAAGCTAAAATGTTTCCAGTCTACTTCAAGCTTGTAGCTGCATGCGGTGCCATTTGTGTCATCTCAGTTACCATATTGCACCCTTGGTCAGTGGCCACAGGATTTGAGCGCTTGCAGGTTGTGGCGCTTGGTGGTTCACTGGGTGCAACACTTCTGAATTTGTTCTATTTTCAGCCACTGACCATGAAGGTTTGCTGATTCCTGCCTTGTTGACCTCATGTTTAAGTCACTATCATACATACTACTGTTGATGGTCCCTGAACAGGTGTGAGACTGGCACTTTTGTTCATACCGCTGTGTGTTTTTCGTTTTTCGTTTTGTTTTTTGTCTCCCCTTGTTTGGTTCTTTCTGTGGCTTCCTGAGGAAGTGTTAGCCTTGCTGTTTTCTTCTTTATCGTGAGAATGGAGATATCTCTATTCTTATGAAAGATACTTGTTGATCTCTTGTTGTCTGTTTGACACATTCAAGAGGTAAATGAAGAATGGTGGCATACACATAATGTTATGGTTTCTCTCCACTGCTGGGGACTGACATGTAGACCTACAGCCTCCTTTTAGAGGTGTGCATTGCAATGACTTATTCATAAGAGGAGTCGGATTGTCAAAGCTCACTGATTCCTTGAGGGGTTTTCCTATTGAAAGTGTTGTCGGAGATTCTATGGATTCAGATCAGAAAACTGATAGTAGAATGTTCAATCTTGCTGTCACTCCCATAGAAAGAAAATGTCGGAGATTCTATGGATTCAGATCAGAAAACTGATAGTAGAATGTTCAATCTTGCTGTCACTCCCATAGAAAGAAAACGGATGGCTCCTTCATTTGTTCTTTTGTAAGGGGTACAAGTTAGACTTTAGTAAGTCAAATTGTTTGAAGTTGCCCAGAGTGCATGAACCCACTCCTATATTACGGAGAAAAGGTCCTAAGCTTGCTATTCTGCATTTTAGAAGTAAGATTTGGAACCCCAAAGTTTAATCCCTTCCTCTTGATTGTGCTCTTCAATCTCTTCTATGGTTTCCTGTATGGAGAGGAATTCTCCCCCTCATTCATCCATGCATTCTTTTCCTTAGAACTTTTTGTGCTAAAGATTATGAAAGAAGATTGGTTTTTCTCCTTCATTGTCTGTTCCAAGATAAGTTCTCTTCTGAGTTTCTTGTCAAATATAGGTCTGAAATTTAGTTCATATGTTCCTCACTTAAATGAATTTCCTTGCATGAGTTGGGTATTTGAGCTGCCCACTCTTTACAGTTTATCAAAGGCTTGAGTCCACTCGTAAAGTGTTGTTTGTGTAATCCTACTCCCTCTCAATCTCAGTTTTTGGAGACCTCACTATTTTAGACTTTATTTCGTCTCACCTCACTAAGACAGGTCTCTCATCTATTCTGAACTTCCCTGCCATGATGGAGTGTGCTCAATCCTTAGAAGAATGTGGTCTCCTCCCCAAGTAGCTTTGGAAGTATGTTAAATCTTTGTCAAAACCTTTTTGACTATGGAGATAATGCAAAGGACACGAGCCTCTTGGAAGTCAAAAAATTTGATTTTGCCTGTTCCAATTTCCACAGTTTAATCAGTCATTGTTTTGGTCATCTAACTTCAGTTGACCCACATTTTCTTCCAGGGCCCACATTATTTGGCTTTTGGTATAAGGTACTAAGTTTCAAAAGAAAAAAACAGTTTGTTGCTTCAAGAAGCTATTGAAAATGGATATTTGAATTTCCATCATTTCATATTTTTGTTGGCTCAGAGGTCAGCATTCATTTCAAATATTTTTTGTTAAAGAACAAGGACAAGATATGGTCAATGGAGTCCCTCCATGGCTTTGAGGTAGCAACAGCTTCAGATATATTTTCTGGACTAGATTTCTTTGCTCCTCATGATTGTCAGTCTTTAAACAGTCAATGGGCATCCTGATGAGTATCAATTGTGCAGTCATTTTAGATAACTTCTACCTCTTCAGAATTTCATAGCTCAATTGTGGCATGGTTTTTCCTGTGAAGAGAAGCTTACCCTTCAAAGTTTCTATGAACCAAAGGTTTGCTTAGCAACAAAAAAAAATTCTGTTTGGGTATTGACCTTTCAAATCTTATAAATGATTATTGAAAGGGCTTCTTAATTTTAAGTGGGAAACTTTTTGAAGCCCACACTTTCTTGAAAATGTAGTGTCTTGTTTCTCTTTTTTTCTTCCTCTTTTCTTTGATCTTTGATCTTTTTTCTTTTTTCCCTCTTTTCATGTTCCTCTTTCTTCTTGGTTTCTGTGGTCTTGTCTTTCTCTTTTAGGTTTTGTTGAGCTGTCTGGCAGTGATGTCCAGACAGGTTGGAGGGTAGGGTTAGATTCATCATTCTTGTGGCTATGAGTGCAAGAGGCTACGAGATTATCAAGATGTTGCACCCAGTGCAAACTGGCCACATGGGTGTCCTGTGTCAGTAAGAGGCTCATTTAGGAAGGTTTAGATTCAGTAAGACAAAGGCTTCATCTTACTTGTCTCTCAAATGTGAGTAGTGGAAAAGAAGCTTGTTCAGATATTTGTTGCAACAGATAGCAACAACTGGCATGCTATTATGTCTTTTGATGAGGTGTGTTTGGGGGATGCAAATTGCAGGTGATGACCCAGAGGCACAAGGTGGAGAGGCAAGAGAACATTGGCTCAGAAGTAGGCATATCAAGAAATTCAGAGGTAGCCAAACGGAACCCTGAGTTGGCCAAATTGAACAAGCGGTTTGGAATGATTCATGGATTCTCATCTTTATGTAACCTTTTCTCATTTGCTTGCCTCTCCTTCCATTCATGGTACCTTGCTTCTCAAATGTTGCCCTAAGCAGTGCTGCTCAAAGGTGGACAGAGCATCTGAAACATGAGTAGCCATATCAATCCCTGTTTAAGAAATCTTTGTCCAATCAATTTGTTTGAGGGGAATGCAGAGTAACCTGAACTCTACAGCTTTTGCCCAATTGACTCCTGATCTTTGATGATGTTCAAATTGTTATAAGATATGGATCTGCGAAATTTGATGGAAGTGTTATGAAATTTCTTGTAGATATTAAGCAATCATCATGAGACTTTCAAATGGCAACTGTCTGGGTGATATGGTTTATCCTAGGTGGCAAACTGGTGCTATCCACAGGCATGAGATGTTTTCCACTTATTTCAGTGTTCTCAATATGGAATTGTATTTCTTGTGTCACTGCAGTCCTGATTGATTGATGCTCATAATCTGCCTGTGCTAGAAAAAGCACACACTTTTCCATTTCCACAAAAGAAAAATCAAGATCCATTTATGCTCCTTTCTTGATCATTCCAGACTAAAGAGTTATACATCCATTGTATAACAGGACTTAATGTTGGAATCATGCTAAGCTTGCCTTATCTGTACCTCCCACCTGCATCCATGGAACCACATGACATATTTTTGGACACACAACATTCATGTATGGCTAATGTTACTCACAAAGTGGCAGACTCCTTGCATGCATAGGAGTCTACCCTGACAGACCCATGATCTACAGAAACAGATCCTTATGTATCAACTTCTGTTTTTGTTATCATCACCCTACCCAAAGATCATGCTTGATGATATGGACCTGAAGATTTACATATCCAGTTTAATGCAAAATTCTCGTCCTTCAGGTTACACTTCTTCGCACCAGTTCCATTTTCCAATCCATGTGTAAGTCAAAAACATCAAATGTAATATATAATGACTTATTATTATGGGGCATATCATTGAATTAAGACATGGTGGTGAACTTCCAGCTCATTGTAGCATAGTTATGATAGGCTCATGAAGCAACAATGGTGGGCACAGTGCTGCAGGAGTTAGCCCACGGGGTATGTCATCACCCCTCACAGTACAATGATTGGCCATCCCCAAGTCTGCATAGCCTAAATGAGCTATGGACCCGAAGAGTACCAGACACCCAATCAGCTGAAGGTGGTCAGTCAATGATTTCAGCTCAAGTTTCAGCTCCCATATTCCAAATTCATTACTTGTAAGATTCTCATCCTCCTCTGCTTCAGTGTGTCAAGGAGCTGCACATACATGGCCCTCTCTGTCAGTCCACTGTGGGAGCAAAGAGGTCCTGCCTGTGGGCACCCATTATGACCTTCTGCTACTCTTGTGCAGAATTTCAGCTCATTGATCATAGCTGCACCACTGATCTGAGTGTGTAAAATTTTCATGAGATTGTCAAGTGCAATATGGGTGTTTTCTTTTTTGAGTTCATTGAATCTAACCAACTCATGTTGCGCTTGTGTGTGTGCCCGTTGGTGCGCGCTGTGATGACAGCAGTGATCTGAACTATCAAACTTGAGGCTTCCAGCATGATGATGTTGCTGGTTCATACTCTGTCTCAATAGTCTTTATCCTTGTAGTACTTTTCATAATTCATTCTTAGGCTGGTCATTTGAACTGAAATTAGCAAAGAACAGAAACCAAAAGGCAAACCTGATTTGCAACATTCTAGAGCTGCTCATTATAATTTGCTGATCATAATTTGTAGTTATAGTCATGAGAGAGTTTCTATTACCATCCAAACAAGAAAATCACAGCTGCTGCAATTTATATGATGTGATCTTGTAACCTGGTCATGCATCACGAGCAGCTGTTGAACAGTTTTGAGGGAGCAGAAAATATAATTGTGGAACTAGAAAAGTTTTCAAAACTTGCTTGAAATCAGGCAGAAAAATCAAGTGAGGAATAGTAGAGTTATCCGTGAAATAAGAAAAACACAGCACCAGAACCCTGAGTTTGGTCATACACAGGGTGAGAGTTAAAAAAAACCCTTCAAAAAAGTACATTAGAATTCAAGGGGGGGATGAAACTCAGAAAACCATCAATATTGGTGATAAACTGAGTTTCATCCTGTCTTTCCTTTTTCCTGAGCGCCTCCACTGCTGCTACATATATTTTCGCTGCTCCTAACTGTACAACTACTATAATTAGTCTCGAACCTGGTGCATAAAATGCTGAGTTTCAGCATTTCATACTGAGATTTTAATGAAATGTCTTTACTTTGGGGATACCACTGAAAGAGAGGGAATAGGGGGTGAAAGGAGGCCCAAAGACAGGGTGAAAACAGGGTTACTTTACGGATAAGTCTAGTGTCACTAATCTTTGTGTATGCAATTAACAGTGTTGGGCGGGTATTTGACTTTTATATAACTGCCACTTCTGGGTATTAGAAAAAATTAGAATGGAAGAGTGGCCAGTTTCAGTTATTTGAAAAAAAATCAGAATCAAGGAGCCCCAGTGGTTCTGGTTATTTCAAAAACCTCAAAGAATCACTGGGTCTCGCAAAAGAACTTGCAGTTTTCTGGGTGGTCATCTGACTTTTTTGAGAAACTTGGGAATTGTGGTTATAGGGTAAACTGGCCCACCACCAAACAGAGGCCGGTCACCAAGCACCCATGTAGTGCAGCAACTAACCTATGTTAGAACAAAAAATTGCTTATGGGCATTGTCTTTTTAGCCCATTACCAAATGCTTGGTTGAGAAAAAAATTGTTATAGGTTTTTCATATTGGTGACCAGCCATCAAATTTAAGTGTTTGGTATTAGGGGTTTAGGTAGGTACATTTGTGAAAAAGTTGAATAATTTTACAAGGGACTAGTTTAGTGATGGGCCATGAGTTTATTTTCATTATGCAAGGGGGGAACATGAGGAGTACTTTTAATGTTTGGTGATGGAAAAAAAATGGTCCAATTTTATAGCAACCCCAAGTTTGGGGTGGGAATGAGTGTTTGGTCATAGGCAATTGGACTACACATTAAAATGAGCATCACTAGTGTGGTGATGGGGTGCACAAGTCATGTTAAATAGCACACAATTGACCATAACAAGGATTTGGGTTTATAAGAATTCAATGCAAGAATAACAGCTACACATGAATTAGGGAAGGACTTCCAATTTTCCCTCAAATTCAAGCACATCCCATTCACACCAAAATTAACTTGCCTAAATTCATAGGGCTATGGTGCAAGGTTTGGATTCACAATCTATGTTTCAAATTCACAAGCAAAATTCTTTTAGCATGTCAAAGCTTCCAAATTGTGAAAAGGATAGTCTAAAATCATTCATCAACATTTTGAAAGCATATGGGTTAGACCAACAAAGAAAAAGTTTTAGATTACAAATAGAAGTCCTAACATATCAACCAAAGCAAGGAGGGCATCTTAGAGTAGCCAAAAGGGAGTTACAAGAGCTAGAGGTAGATATGCAAAATCTAAATAGTATAGTAGTCAAAAAAGATTTACAACAGCTTGAACATCAAGGATCAAAATCCTAGTGCTATCAAAGAGGAGATAAGAACCCAAGATTTAGGGGTGGATGTAAAAGGACAATTAGGAAAACTTGCAATAGATCAATTTTACAACCAAAAGTTCAAAAAGTTTTTATATTACCATTGGGTGTAGAGTTTTATAATTCATAAATACTATCTAGGTAGTCGTAAGAGAGGCAAATTTTATCCAGCTCCAAGAAATCATAGTTTGTTGTACACCTTACTGCATTTACAAAAACAATAGACCAAAATTTAGTTTGGGATGAGTTTGAACAATATTATGCATTGATAATTTCTTCCCAACAACTAGAGAAATATGCATTTCAAACATACCCTAATTTGTCATACTTCCTTGAAAGTTGGGCAAAATACAAAAAAATCAAGTTTGTACCTTTTATAGGGCCAAATAACACACCCCCAACGTGTTGGAGGTTAAAACCAAAGGGATTTACATCATGATGATCAATGTACCTTGTACAAGGTTAAGTGGACTACAAGAGGAGCCAAACCAAGACAAGGAGATGTCCCACCATCTTTGGGATAGAAACCATCAAGAAAACAAAAAAAAGTTAATAAATGCAATCCTCTAATTATTGGAGGCAAATGGACCAGTGAAGCATTGGAGGAGGCCATGGATGCAATTGAAAATGGGAGAACTTCATTGAGAAAAGCATATAGGCATTAAAATATACTTCTTACTTCATTGTTTGATCATTTGTATGAGAGAACAAGATCTAGGAAACTTGGATCAACAGGCCTGTTAATAGTAGAAGAAGATCAGGTTATGGTTGCTTAGGTTTTGTCTATGCAAGAAGTTGGGCTATTAATTAATGTATAACAATTAAAAATGAAAGTGACAAAATTGATTCAAACAAGGCCAACACCTTTTCGAGGAGAAGTACTAGGGACCTTTTAGTGGTATTGGTTCAAGAGGAGACATCTTGAGCTTAACATTCATCAAGCTGAGGGATTGGATATTAGTTAAGCACAAAGGTTGATGATTCAATCTTGTCAAAACTTCAATTATAACTTATAATCCCATTAGAACAAACACAACTATGTTGCATACCATCTCTAGAATTTTGATGAAACATGCATTCAAGCATGAAGATAATCAAGAGCAAAAGTTCTTGCAAAACGAAGTTCACACTAGGTGTATAATGTTATCCCGAAATCTATGGAATGGTTGGTTATTTGGTCAATGTAGTAAGAACAACACTTACAAGGTTCTACATATTTAGAGGAGAAAGGTCATGTGATGACTACATACAACTCTACAAACCAAGAACTTGTATGGCTATGCAATCAAAGGCATGGATGATTACTTCCATTTCCAAAAAGTTTTTGTCTTTTTTCAAAAGGTATATACTAAGCGGAATATCTTTAACAAATAGGCATTTGCTCATTTTGGATGGGCATGGATCCCATGTCACCCTTGAGGCAATTAAACAAGCTAAAAAATTTGGGTTGGATATGATTACTTTTCCTTCCCATACATCTCATGCATTTCAACCCTTGGATGCAGCTTGTTTTAAACCTTTAAAAACTACTTTCAGAAAGGAAAGAAACATAACAATGGTTAGGAGGAATTACACATAACTAAATAAAATAACATTGGCATGTGGGTAGACAAAACACTAGACCTAGCATTTACAAGAAAAAATATCATGTTAGGGTTCAAAAGTATAAGGATTTGGCCATTTAACCCCAGGGCCATGGACTCAAAATTTGGCCCTACTATTTTATACACATTGCAAAATCTAACTAATGAAAAAGGAATAATCTGAACAAGAGGATGGTGAACAAGATTGGACAAAACACATAGCTGCAAAAGAATTCATTAACATAAATTGAACAATAGAAGTTCCAATGGTTGGTCTATTTGAAGATCAACCTAGGTATTATGTGAACATGTTTAGAATTCCTACAATCATTAACCATGCATTTGTAATAGAGTCAGAGAACATGGTTTAAAATTTGGCACAACCTTCATTAAACGAAACTGTAGAATTCAAAAATTCTGAAAGTTTAACTCGAGTGGCATCAACATAGGGGTGTCACGGTTTGCTATTATTGCCACATCTGCTTTCAAGAAAGAATAATGGAAAAGAACCATTAGTGGACTATTTTCAAAGCCATGTTGTAATTTCAAAAAACAATTTGAGGATTATGCGACAAAAGGCAATGAATAGGGAAGTAATATAACATATAAAAAAAGCAAAAGGAAAGAAAAACAAGCAAGGAAAACACTTACATTGTTGACTATAGCTGGAAAACTAACTGAAAGAAAACTTGTAAAACAACAATGGGCCAATTTCATTGTAGCTTGGTCATCCTCAGCGGTTAGAAAGGCATGAAATAAATTTCGCCACAATTTCAAGGCGAGTATGCAAGCTGACCCTTTTGGATATAGGGGTGTGAACCTTGGTTCAACAACATGTGCACAAAAACAAGCCCAACAACAAGCCAAGGCTCAAATGTAAACCAGAAGGGAAGTTACAACATCCTTGCAACGACTTTAAACACACAATTGAAGTTAAAAGGGTGGGTGTAAGGGGTTTGATGTTTAATGTAATAAAATATGATCACAAAGAGCAACAAGGGGTTAGACTGAATATGAACAAATGTCAAGAGGAACAATAACATTGCTAAAGACGAATAAGAAGAAAACAACAACAATTGAAGATGAACAAAAAAAGGGGGGGGGGAGCAACAATTCTTGTTGAATTTGACAAAATGAAAGAGAAAAAAAGTGGCAATAACTACTAGTGAGAATGAACAAAGGACAAAAGAGAGGAGTAGCTACAGTTGCAAATGAACAAAGGATAGATAAAAGGAACAACATCAGCTATTATTGAAAATGCACAAAAGATAGAAAAGAGGAGATGAAAATGTACAAATGCCTAAAAAGAAGAGTAATAGTAGTTGTTGCAAATGAACAAAGGATATAATAGAGGAATTCTTTGTTTAGAGAAGAGGAACAACAATAACTGCTGGTGAGAATGAAAAAGGAACAAAGAAGAAGAGTAATAATTGTTGTTACAAATGAACAAATAATAGAAGAGTTCTTTGTTTAAAGAAGAGGAACAATAATAACTATTGGAGAAAATGAACAAAGAATAGAGAAGAGGAGTAGTAGTAGCTATTGCAAATGAATGAAGGATACATAAGAAGAACTCTTTGTTTATAAAAGAGGAATAGTAGTAGTTGCTATTGAAAATGTACAAAGGACAAAGAAGAGGAGCTAAAAATGTACAAAAGATTGAAAAGAGAGCAGTAGTAGTTGTTGCAATTGAATAAAAGATAGAGAAGAGGAACCTTTTGTTCAAAGAAAAAGAATAGTAACAACTGTTATTTAGAATGTACAAAGGACAAAGAAGACGAGCTAAGAATGTACAAAGGACTAAAAAGAGGAACAATATTAGCTATTGCAAATGAATAAAGGATAAAGAAGAGGAATTCTTTGTTTAAAGAAAAGGAATAGTAGCAACTATTATTGAAAATTTATAAAAAAAAGAAAAGAGGAGCTAAAAATGTACAAAGGACTGAGAAGAGGAACAATAGTTGTTGCAAATGAACAAAGGATAGAAAAGAAGAGCTTTTTGTTTAAAGAAGAGGAACAACAACAATTGTTAATGAGAATGAACAAAGAACAGAAAAAAGGAACAATAACAACTGTTGCAAATGAACAAAGAATAGAGAAGAGGAGCTCTTTTTATAAATAAAAGGAATAGAAACAATTGCTAGTGAAAATGAATAAAGAACATAGGAGAGGAGTAGTAGCAGCTATTGCAAATGAATAAAGAATAGAAAAGAAGCACTCTTTGTTTAGAAAAGAAGAACACTAACATGTGTAGGTGAAAATGAACAAAGGGAAAAAAAGGGGGGCATCAACAACTATTGCTAACAATGAATAAAATAAAGAAAAGAAGATCACCATCAACTATTGGTGAGAATGAACAAATAAAAGAAAAAATAGTAGTTGTTGAAGATGAGTTAAGGGGTAGTGTAAGAAGGTTAAGAATTAAAGAGCAGTGTAAGAGGGTCAAGAACTAAGGAGCAACGTAAGAAGGTTAAAAGTTGAAGAGCAATGTAAAAAGGTCAAAAGCTGAAAAACAACATGCAGTGCAAGAGAGTCAAGAACTAAGAAACAATGCAACGCAACAATGCAAGAGGGTTAAAAGCTGAGGAACAACATAACACAACAACGCAAAAAGGTTAAAAGTTGAGGAACAACATAATGTAGCAACATAAGAGGGTCAAAAACTAAAGAACAACTCAATGTAGCAACGCGAAAGGGTCAAGACCTGAGGAATAACATGGCACAACAATGCAAGAAGGTCATGAATTAAGGAACAATTCATGGTAGCAATGCAAGAGGGTCAAAAGTTGAAGAACAACTCAACATAGTAATGCAAGAGGGTCAAGATCTTAAGAACAACACAACAAGAACAAGTGCACACATAATAGAAGAGTAACAAGAACAAAATGTTTCGATGAAGACCACCACCCACACACACAAAACATTTGCCATTAGGAGTTTCAAGTGGAACCATGAGCAATTGCCTTGAGAGTTCCATGAGAGCGAGTTGTCATCACCCCTTGAGCTTCATGAAAACGGGCATCCAAGCTTATGAACGGGAATTGAAGGAGAGAAAGTCAAAATTGGGTGTGGGCAAAGGAAAGAGGAAAAGGAAGGGGGAGGGTTGGTGGGTCCTAGAGTGGTGCTATGTGGGAGAGTGGTGGGTTAGTGACAATTTAACAAACTCTTAGGGTTTAATCACCAAACACATTTTTACCCTATTGTAGGTTTTGATTTCGGCCCTTGAATACAAGTGCACAAAATTTTCAACATATGTGATAATTTGGTTATGTTAATGTTTGGTGATAAACCTGATTTGTGACAAATGTCAATGTTACAATGTTCGTTGATAGGATATGCAATGTTTGAACATAGGTAGGCCTAATGTTTGATGACTCTTTATTTTTTTTGCAATGAGGCTGAAACCTTGTAGAGCCCATAACTTTTGGGTATGAAGTCCAAATTACATGATCTAACGTGTATTAGGTGCGCCCAAACCTCCTTTACAATCCATTTTTGGACCTTAGAGGCAACTAAGGTTGCATGAAATTGCCAAATTCCTCTGTGTTTTGAAGTGTATTATGACCGGCCTCTCTACCCTATATAAGAACTAGGTATTTGATCTTTTGATAACTGCAATTATATATCAAAACCAGGTATGACTGGTTATTAATTTCGATGCGTTGTGGGGGTTTGGTGTTAATAATTGCCCAACACTAGTAAATTTGTAACAAAAAGGAAGCAATCTATTAATTGACAACTGTTACAATAACACATGGTAAAACCACCCATCATCGAACACATACCTATCATTGAACACTTTCCAATATTTTTTGTCATTTTGAGGTTGTTTTGAGTTATTTAAAATGTGATGGGTCGTCAACTAGGGCTTTACAAACTTCTTTGTATTCTAGAACCAAAAGATGCAACAATCAAAGATTTTAGGTTTGAAAATTTATTTTGTTTGAATTTACCCATCACTAAACATTGAATCCCTTTACACCAAACATCTCATATCTTCTCCATTACTTCACCTAATTGAACAATTTTGAGGGCATTGGAAGTGCTAGGTGAAGGGCTACAAATGTTCTTTTTCAACTTCAGACACATATAAACAATGTGCAAGGATTTGACCTCCTTTGACTTCTTAAGTGTTTGCTAACCGACCTATCTACCCTAGTGCCGTTCAACAAAAAACGATCATAAGTACAACACTCTGAGAAGGCTGAAACCAAACAAAAGACAGAAATCTTCTAAATCTTACTACTTGTTCCAATTACATATGTCTTCCTAAGCATCCCTACCATTGTGTCACCACTGCTCATACCACACTTTTATTTGGAAGCTTTTGAAAATCAACAACTATCTTGTACCAAAATTTCTGGTCCATTTCTCAAACCCATGATGTCCCACTGCCAATCCTCCTAGGCATCCCACAACACACACATTCAGACACGCTATCTATTTGGCAGTGGGACATCATAGATATAGCCACAATCACATTAACACTTTCAGTCCCAACACAGTCTTTCCCACTTCCCAAATGTCAATACTCCTCCAGCCCAAAACTTCAAAATCCACAGATTCTCCCAGACATAATTCCAAGCACACAGATTCACAAATTTTGGAAGAGAGGTATTACAAGACATTATGCACAGATAGTTTCATTTATTTATTTGTTATATTGTAATAACAAATCCAACTCCATTCCTTATCACACCAAAACTCTTCTAACATCGGATCAACCCTTGCATAGTTGAAGGACAGACCAATTTTGACTTGGCCTCTATTCACCCAACAAACTCAGACCCTCAAGGTCATCTGAGTACTCAGACACAACACCATTTATAACGGATTCATGAAATCAGCTCCTGTTCCTCTCATTTGTTCTTGATGTAAATGTTTCTTGTCCTCAAGACAGGTCTGAGCCCTCATGACTCCAGAGCACCAAATTACACTTAGAACAAGTACTGCCCCCAAAATCAAATTTTCCTTCTCATGACTCCCAAATCATGTTCTTCAGAGCTTCGTTTTATAGAGCATGTACCCTAATTCCACAGTTCTGCAATTTTTCATCTACCCTCATTGCGGTCCACGAATTACCAATGTTGTGCAGTTCTTTGATTTTGTTAAGAACGTTTAGTATAGGAGAAGGGCCTGTACTCAGGTCCTTTTCCTACGTAAAGCAGAGCTGGGATTTTTTCACTTTTGAGAAATAGTGAGAGGCTGGCTGGTACCTTCAGCTGGTCAGAAGATCTGGCTTGCATGCAGGAAACAAGTTTCTTCAGGCAGCTAAGGGAGCTGAAAATACAAAGGAAAAATCCAGGCAGTGCTTTACGTTTTTGGGGTTTTTTAATTTTACAAATAAAACAACCTCTGGTGCTGGTTTTATGAAGGTTTTCAGAATCTCAGAACCTCCTATTCCAGTTCTTTAAATATGAAGAATCAAAAGAACCTCCAGTTCTGGGTTTTTGAAAGTTTTCAACATCTGATGGTTCTTAGGAAAGAATGGACAAAGAACCAATAGTTTAGGGTAGGTTCTTTGACTTGTTTAGAGCACTAGTCAAGTGTCAAAAACTAGTATTGTGATTTTTCAAGCATCTCTGGTGAAGGGTCAGAATAGGTTATGTGATGTTGAGAACCATTGGTCAAGGGTATGCATATACCCTACCCTTGCCACTAGTTTCTGGTTTCAAAAAGTGGGAAATGCCCAACACTCGCAATTATAAGTGTTGGCCAGGTACTTAGATTGCTTAATAAGAATTGACAGTTCTAGATTCGGGTACCTGAAAACTATTGAAATTCGGATTCATTTTTGGCAATTGACATTATGAGAAATCTTATTTGTCAGAACCACATTGTATTGTAATTAGAGTTTCAAAATAACTAATATACAACTACCCTACAACTAGAACATAGAAATACAAGTAATTAATACATAATAATAAAAAAATCAGGGTGTTATATTGTAATTGCAACTTAATTTCAAATAGGACATGTACATAATGTAATGTACACATTGTATATATGGATGTAATCAATCATGTTTCATTTTTTAACAAGTTGCATTTTAGTTGCATGTGCCAATTACATTACAATTGGTGTAAATATAACACCCAATCAACATCTACATTGCAATTATCGTACAATGTTGACACATATGATTATGCCAAATGTACATATTTTTATTACTTATTATATATGACACTTAGAACTAAATATCAACCATGATTCTCATTGATACAATTAGTTTACCCCTATGTTGTCACTATAAACATATTATTATTTCATTATTTTGTGACTGTTGTTCAATTATTAACAAGTTAATAACTTAAGAAATCCATATTTAATCTTTGATATTTAATAGTTAATTTGAATTAATCAGTCTAATTCAAATAATTAATTATTTAATTGAATCAAAAAGTTATTTTATAAATAATTAAGTAACTAAATTGTTTTTAAAATTACATTGATTAATAAAAATATTTAGTTCAAATAATTAATTATTTGATAATTATGTTTTCTACCCAAATTCATATTTAATATTTATTTTTTAGTAATCATTTAGTAAATAAATAAAATAAATAAAATTTTAATTTACTTCATTATTATGAATTAATTAATTCGAATGAATAATTAACTGTTAATCTGAATCAGTAAATCTAATTCAGATAATTAATTATCTTAATATATTAATATCTAATTCAAATAATTAACTATCAAATAATCCAAATAATGAATTTTGGGATCTAGATGATTGATTGTTTGAATTTTATCTGAATTTAACTCATTTATTATCTGACAAATAACTAAATAATTATTTAAATTAAATTGATTAATTCAAATAACTAGTTAAAATGACTATTTCAGATATTTAATTATTGATAATTAATTCATATACATATTTATCAAATATTTATCAATTTAATTGTATAATTTATAAAATTAAAAACAAACACAAAAAAATGTGGTAGAATTTTTTTTTGTAGTTGTAATCCAATTTACAACTAATGTGCATTTAAAAATTTGAACTCATATGTTTTGTCCTTGAATCTCATTTCACAAATTATATAACGAAGGTGGTTTTTATAGTGTATTGACATTAAAATACATGTGCCAATTTGGGATGAGTTCAAAAAAGTTTAACCCTAAAGGCAAAACATAAAATAAAATACAAATATTTACATGGATATTCTACTACCTTTTTACTTTATTATTTACTTCTTTACTTAGGTAATTAAGTAGGTATGTAATGTAAGTAGGTTCATCTTACTTACGTATGTAGGTAGGTAGGACCTACCAACCTACCTACCTATGCCTATTTATCAACCTACTTAATTATTTAAGTAAATAAATATTTTTTTAATTTATTTTTCAAACTCAATTAATATGTCACATGGCAATTTTTGATTGGGCCACATGTCACAATTTAAGACCATATAAAATGAACAATCATAATGAATGGTGAAAATCAATATTTCAAAAAAAAATCATCAAATTTTTTTCATAGTACCACATAGATTTTGATGGATCAATGAAAAGTAATGTCAACATGTCATTATCATGGTAGTTGCAAATTTATTGCATTAGAGTTGCATAATAGTTGTTTTTACATAGTTGTAATTGAGTTCATGAGTTACATATGTATACAATTTCATATGTGGTGAGTTGCATCCATTGCAACCTGTTTGACAACACTCACACTTGTAAAAATACATTGAATTGCAAATGGTCATTGCAATTAAAAAACCTAGTTGCTAGGTTAATTGCAAATCACCTCATTTTCTCATATTGCAAGTAGAATTGAAATTGAAAGGTTTCATTAAGGTTCTGAAATTGGAGTGGAAATTGACCCCTGATTTTAAAAGGTTTTTAAAAAATGGAATTAAATTCATGGTTCAATTCCAAGTTGTGATTTTAACTAGAATTGGATTGGGTTTTTGATAAAAACCTAATTTTAAATCCAATTCCAAAGCAAGGATTTATTTGCGAGCTCACAAGTGTGTCATATCATTTGATTTTCACTTATGTGAATAAAAAAACCACTTGTGGACAAATCTAATTCTATTGCAACTGAATATCAATCTTTACCCACTCACCCAATGAATCTTTCCCTGACAATG
>Ga0209208_10003856_pt1 | contig 21436 bp, 16 predicted proteins | sample S1TSphfallax_3_FD_187694 | JGI IMG/M metagenome (GOLD analysis project Ga0209208, IMG submission 187694) | Host-associated microbial communities from peat moss isolated from Minnesota, USA - S1T2_Fd - Sphagnum fallax MG (SPAdes) (version 2) | ecosystem: Host-associated > Plants > Peat moss >...
TTATTAACCCAATCATGACCTACCAACTTTATGCTTAGGTTAATAATAAAGTTAAATAATAGGTTATGACATTTGCTAAGGTTGGCGCTATAGTCTTCTATCAATCATGCATGTCTTCAAAGGTCGTTATGGGTGTTGTGAATACCTCCAAAGCATGCAAGGTATTTGATGTCAAAGTAACCTCCCAACCTATACCTATTTAGTGTGGGGGTAAAAGGTACACTAGTAGATATAATTCCAAAGATTATAATCTACTATCTAGTATGGTATGTGTAGGATTAACAAGTTCATTTTGTTTCTTGTCAGATCTCTCACTACCTTCCACAAGTTGACTATCAATAGTGGTTATTGGAATAGGTATAGTAAAAGTATGAATAAGTAAGGGTATGATTTCTAAACTTGTTCCACCTCTTGGTGGATTGACTAGTTTAGTAACAAGTTGTACCATGGATGGCATTGTTAGAATTCTAATAACTAGTTCCAATTTCCACATACACAAAACTCGATGGTTCATACTTAAAATTAAGGAAAATAGTATGGTAGGCTTGTAGCTCAAGTTGATAATTTTGTTCATCGGAGCAAGTCAACTCCATGCTATCCTGAATCTGCTCCTATGTGAACTCCTAAACAATGTGCCACCACTCCTTCCACTTAGGGTTTCTATTTCCCAAGGCTTGGTTCTACACCTTGAGTAATGTATTGTCTAACAACAACTCCTCAAACTCCTTCACCATGTTGTTCATTTTAACAAGTATAACGGGGCTAGGTTTGTTCAGTTGTATCTTGGTTATCTCATATTGCCCCTTCTGGTTTTAGATTTGGGTAGTAAGACTTTGCTTCTCTTTATCAAATTCTATGTGGGCAACTACATGTTGCTCCTTGAGATCTTGACATTATGTTCCAAATCAGTTATGATACATTGTTGTTCCAAATTGTACTCCTCCATTTTGGCATAGTCTCATGCCATCTACTATAAATTAGCTTAGAGAAGAGTCAAATCATTATGGGTTTTCCAATTGAATTAGTTGAGTTCAACATATTCTTGTTACAGGTTTTCAATTTTCCTAACAACTTGTTTTGCTTCATTCAACTTATTCGACATGTTCTGGTTTTCATGCTAAACCTTATTCAATTGTCCTTTGACTATGACAAGTTCTTTGTCATTGTTCTTCAAAGTTCTTTGCACTCTTTCTAGTTCTAGGCTACAAGTTTGCATGTGGTTATGGGTGGTCTCAGATAAATTTTCCTTGACTTGTTCAAACTCAACTTTAAGGTTTGACAATTCTTGCAATGTTCTTAACTAGGTTGTAGCATTTTGAACAAGTTGCTTTAAAAACATATTAATTGTCTCAAAGTTTATGCGGAATGACCAAAAATTATGATAGGTTGAAATCTAAAAAACTATGGGTTTTCTATTTGTACAAGTTCAACTTCAAGTTGAATAGGTTGAAATGATTATGTAGCTATAGTTATAGGTTCTGTAATGGAAACTACATGTCCAGTAGACACAACAAGCTCAACTTGAATGTTGTCAATTACCTAATCTAGAGGTTAGGTTTAGGTTTTCCCTCAATGTTGCCTTGCATAGCTATTGCCCCAAGCTCCTCTCCTCCCCTACCTCAAATTTCATCTAAACATGTTTGTTCTTCATCTTCTTTTGAATCATAAACTAGTGATCCAAAAGTAGTATTGGACTTCTTTCTTAATGGTGAAGTAATAGGTTTAAGGCTTAACTTATCCTTTGGCATAGGAAATTTTGTATGCATTTTCAATCGATGGGATTGATGTGTGGATAAAGGTGATGTTGTAGTCGAGCATGTTGGTTTTCTTTCTTTCAATAACTACTCCCTAGTAATAGGTTCAAGTGAAACTTGTCGCTAATGTGCAACTTAGTGCTCTTAGCTAGTTGGTGATACATGTTCTTTTGGAGTTATTGTTTTTTATGAAGGCACTTTGGTCAAAGGGAACCACTTCCTAAACAAAATGTCTAAAATAGGCCCTAAGTAGTAATTATCTGCTTTGGTTTTATTAAAAACTAGGTTAATTATTGTCTTTTTCTTATGTTCAATCCAATTAGTTAATTCAACTAATAACTAGGTTGGCATTATAGAACATTAATCAATAGGTTGCCCCTTATTGGCTCAAAAGTAATGGTAATCTGATTGTTGAAACAAGTTAACCTCTCCCTATGATATAAAATTTGTAGAATAATTGCAAATCTTGCATGAAATTCCTCTTTCATGCACACTACACTCCACCGCTCATTCTTAACAAAAGCATGTGAAACTGCAATTATTTTCAAGGCGGTTTTAGCTTCCTCAAAAGTTGCATTAACAACATATATTGCTCATTCCTTGAAAATTCCAAGTTGCTCATGAATTAATACCTAATCAATAAGAATTTCTTGACCACGTACTTGCCCTAAAATTCTTCCATCTTTTGTTGCTTCCTAAGTTTGTAGGAAGTCTCATAATAGGTCTTCTCTTGGTGTTGTCCACTACAAGTTGAACATGTTCTCCAAATCGACTCATCTAGCCCATTTGAATTCGTTGGAGTCCGTCTTCATCCATTGTAACATCTTTTGGCTCTCCTTCCCCTTGGACATGGTTTCTTCTTAACATGTTTCTCAACCTGTTTTTCTATAGGCGTTTTGCCTTTTTGCTTCATCATAATTCTTGTTCTTGATCTTGGGTGTTGAGGAATAATGCTAGAAATAGGTCCATCTTCAAAGAGTTTTTGGAAAAATATTTTTCCATTGCTCACAAGTTGTTGTAATTATTTTTTTTCCACGGGTCTTGATGCAAGAATTGGTTGTGGTTTTTCTTGGACAATAGTTTGTTACAATTCCTCCTCTTCCATAGGTCTTAACACAAAGACTAATTGTAATTGTTCCTCAACAACAAGTTGAAGTCCAACCCCACTTCTTCCTTTGAATCTAAAATAACAATAACCTATCGTATTAGTTTTGATGTAAAAGTAGTGGTTTTCCTTAGAAAGTTTAGTGTTGCTTCTAATTCCTCTTCCAACTCCCTACTTCTATGTTCTTGCTGAATAATTATAATTTCTTCTGTTGTAGGTGCGCATGAAACAAATGGTTCTACATAAATCACTCTAGTTAATCAAACATGTTTTTTTTTTTCTTTTTCAATTTACTCCTTTGTAAAAGCTTTAGCTTTCCTTTCAACCTCTTCTTTTTCTTCTCATCTTAGCCTCTTTAAAACGCTCTTAGTCATGGCCCTTGCTAATATGAAGAAGAAAATGAAAACAAAGAAACAAAATGAAAAACTTGATGGTTTTTTATACTACTTCATGTAAAATTGATTATGTGGTTATGAATGGACATAACCTTTAGGGTTTGAAACTCCTAGAAGGTATGCATCAATGAGTGCCTTTCCAAACATGTCATTTGGATCATTACTCATCGCTACATTATTATCCTTAACATGCAGATTATGATAATGATGAATAAGCACATCTATTGTTTTAATGCTACCAAGTGTCAAATGATTACTAACTAGTTCAAACCCTCTAAGTTGAAAATCTTTAGGTCCAAATGGTCTTTATGGCAAAATGGCCAAATTGTATCCTCCTATGTTTTTTCCCTTATTATTTGGTGTCCAAACACTTGAATTGATGTCTTTTAGAATGCCCCTACTGGATTATCCCCCTTTTAAAAAACATTGCCTACTCTTGGCACCAAAAGTAGGTGTTTAAGCACTTAAATTAATGTATCATGGAATGCCCCTATCGGATTATCCCTCTCTCAAATTTCTTTGCCTACTCTTGGCACCAAAAGTAGGTGTGCAAACACTTGAATTGGTGTCTCTTAAAATGCCCTTATTGGATTATCCTTCTCTCTAAATTCTTTACCTATTATTGGCACCGAAAGTGTCCAAGCACTTGAATTGATGTTTCAAGGAATGCCCCTATTAGATTATCCCTATTTTAAATTTCTTTGCCTACTTTCGAGATTGAGAATAGGCGTTCTTACGTTTTAAATCATTGTTTAAGATCAACAATTGAGTCATGAGACCTTGAAATCCTTCTTCCCATCTCTATATAAAAATCTTTGACCTTTCATGGGTAGGGCTAAGAAACCTTTTCACAATGGCTTCCATGGTTCTAAATCACTTTGCAATAGGTACTAGAATACAAATCTATTGTATGGGGACCAAATAAACTATTATAGTTAAATCTTTGCATGTAAGATACAGATTTGTTAAACCTTTAACATTTGTAAGCAAATGTGTGTCTTTCATTAGAGGTTCTTTCTTATCTCAAACTTCCATCTTTTCAATGAATAACAATTTGCATAAACCAAAATCAAATATGCTTCTTGAACAATTTGAATATAATTGAATAAAAATTCAAAAATGTTTGCACCTTTAGCTTCATGCATTTCATTCAACATTTAAAAGACAAAAATTCATCTTTAGAAGTTGTTTTGTTGTTTCTTCCAACCAATAAAGTCCAAACACAATTGGTGGCTACTACACATTCTATGTGTCTAACTTTTATTTGTTCTAAATTTCAATGGTACCATTTGATTCTATGTTAAACATACCAAGCAGAACTTGTTTTTGTAGGTGTGCCACTCACATCATTGGAACCCATTTCTAACTTCAGTGTCATCGATTTTATGTTTTTTTCTTCTTCATTTGAATTCATCATGGTTTTTTCTTTGTCATCTAATTTCAATATTTTGCAATCCAACAATGTTGGGGAACCTTCCTCCACCTCCTTGTTGATTGTATTGGCTGGCATTAGTTAGTCCATGTTTCTACTATTGACGCACTCCCAACTCCTGGAAGGACTCAAATGTGAGTCCAAGTGAAAGACAACGAAAGAAGGAAGAGTTGGGGCACGCTCCCTAGCTCACAACACTTTGAGGGGTAGAGGGGCGTGTTGGAGCTCCGGGATGGGACTAGGAAGAGTTGACAAGCTTTACTCACTCACACAGGCTTGCACATAACCCACACAAAGTGGTTAGTGCATAGTTGGAGCACCTTTGGTGCTAGGACGAGCCACGGGCAAAACGGACACACAAGACTCACCACGGCCCGGACTTGGGGGAAGCCACCACCTTCCCCCTTATAGTATACTCTGGACCTCTCCACAGGGCCCACATCGAAATAGCTTTTCTCTCTCGAGACTCCCGCGTGGGAGTCCCGAAATCGCGCCAACGAGGACTCTTGCGACTTTGAAGCCCCATAACTTTGCGACTAGACCTCGGATCGAGGTGTGATCTGAAGCACAGTTGTAGCTATTGTCGAGAGCTTTCCAACGGTATGTTGCATGTTGTCTACAGCTAAGTAAATCGGGTCGATTCCTGACTTTTTATGGTCGGGAGTCAAACTACCAATTTGACTCCCGGCGCTTCTTTTGAGCATAACTTGTGTTTCAGATGTCCAAATGAGCAATACGAGCCAATTTTAGACATCTACGTTCTAAGAGCTTTTCAATGATATAAAAAACGTCACAAGCCATTGATTTTTGACCCCTCAAATCGCTCTATGAAGTTTTGGGAGTCCACCGGGACTCTATCTCCCAAAGTGGGAGTTGCCTTGGGAATGTGAGGGTTCACTCCCTCACACTTTCCTACACTCCCAGGAATATGTGATGTGACTCTCGGGCTTCTTCTTGGCCCGCACCTTTGTAACCCCTTTGCCTTGGTCGCAAGCCCAAAGCTAGGGTTGCGACAACTATAAACAAACATTGGTGTTTCATATGGATCATCCTTTACATTGGAATTGTTTCTTGGCTAGTTTTTCAATAAAATTGAACTCCTTTTTTTTTTTTTTAACACTTGGAATCCAAGCAAGTAATTGCATTGCTAGTGAAACCATGTTTTGAAATTTCGGTTCATCGAGTCCAGTAGCCATGGATTATCTCTTAGTGGTTGTGGCAATCTATCCAAAATCACATGATAAACATTTTTATCCCTATCCTTTATATCTTGTAATCCTAAAAGTGATTGTTTGATGCCCTATATCCAACTTGTCTTTAGAACTCTCCATCTATAATCTTTAGCTTTTTTTTTTTACAAGCAAGTAAAAATCCAAATTTAGTGGTGTTTAACAATAGTTTCGTGGATATGGATATCTTAACATGTTGCAAATGAAAAATCTTTATCGTAAATTATTTTGATTGAACCCTTCAACCTCAACAAAAAGGTTAGACTGAATGCACAAAATAATTGTGTTTGGGAACAAGTCAAGTTGGTGGCATATTTGTAGTTGTCCATTCAATTTTTGCAATTATTGTTAACATGATTATAGTTGGGTTTTGGTTGGGACAAGTGAGCTTGGAACGATTGAAAATGCCATAATGAGTCCAAACATCAAAACAATTACATTGTTTAAATAATCACAAAGTCTACTACAAATCTTGACTTTCAACGTTTGAATGATCTACATAGTTGTGCATCATTTTTCATAAATATATTATTTATAATGGGACATCACACACATTGTGACCATTTTAATTATAATAATTTGCAGGGTGAAAACACACTACTTGGTGTAACACTTTAAAGCACATGTGAAAGTTCATAATTGCCTAAATTAACACTTCAAAGGTGGTGTGAAGCTATGATACCTTGAATTACACAAATTATTTTATAAGTTATCATTCAAAATTTATTATTAAAAAAAATCAACCTTATGGAGAACTTAAAATTGAAAGCCGAGCTTTTAAAATATTACATTCGTTAAAACAAAAATAATAAAAAAACCATAATTCAAGGTACATAGAATTTTTTTGTCATCAAAATCCTTCCAAAAGCTCCTCCTTGGTATCAATGTTACCACCTCATATTGCCATTGAGTCCTTTACTCATTAAAGAACATTATGTGAAGGTGCATGGAGTCCATATTCATTAATTATGGATTGTTACAAGTTTTTGGGTATTCCTTTGAAAGTTCATTATGTTGTGGCTATTCAAAAACTATGTATGAAATCCATACAATGTGATTATATTATACATAACATTGTAGTGTTGAGTCTTTTTTCATCATAGTCAACTATATTTATTCATGTGGCCAATTACAAATTTCAAAATCTTGCAAAGATTGCCTTGTGATAATAGTTTATGGACAGTGTAGTGTGCTTTCACCTTGCAAATGTTAGTTGCCACGTGGACAAGCCATGTGGGATATGATGATGACATGGAAGAATATGTTGATAAGTCAAAAAATATTCCTTCATGTCGACCAAATCTATTAAAGAATATGTTTTTTGACATGGACAAAATATATTTAATTAATTTTTTTCTTGTGTTCACGAACTCATGGTTCACATTCACCCACTCATGACTCACACTTGCGGGCTCATGGCTCAAGTTCACCCACTCCCAACTCATGCTCATGGGCTCATGAAATAACATTTTTGTGGGTAACATAACATATGTCTTTAGCATTTTTGCTTTCAAGGCCAATAGTGGTTATGATTACATTTTAAATAGTTGTTTTTTGGTATAGCTTTTTGGAAAAAAGGTGTTGAAGATGTTTATGCATGGGGAGGGGAATGGGTTTGACTTGGTGAAACATATGCATCATGATGGTGACCTCCAGGCAACTTGGATCATGTTTGATCATGCCAAATGTGTCCAAGACTAGGCAACCCTTGCATGCCATGTGTATGATTTAGTCTACTATAAAGTTACAACAATTGTCATTTGTGACATGTAATTAGAAGACAAAGGAGGTTCAATGTGTGATTGGGCATAAGTTGAACAAGGTGATGTCAAAGAGGAGTGTTCCTAATCTAAATTTCAAGGGTCTCATGGTTGATAATTCTTAGGCAAATTGGAATGCAGTGCAAATTGTGTACAATAGTGGGCATCTAAATGAACCAATGGTTGATAGGGACCACATTTGTTACTTTTACTAGATTCAATCCATGGACATACACACGAAACAACAAATAAAATTGTATAGGTGTGAACAACATACAACATTGTGTTAGACGATTACAATAAATTTGCCTTGTTGGAAGAAATTGATGCATGTTATGTTGTTATCTTATGCTGGTGGTATTCCTTTGGAATACCAGATGTAGCTTAGCTTCAAGAGTTAACGTGTCGTGCAATGGGGAGGCTTCATGATACATGTAACATTCCCATCCTTCTTTCGTCATTGCCATCCCATTCTAATTGGATGTCATTTTTTTAATATGTTAGAACTTGCTTCATATTGACATTAGTAAACATATATTTTATTTTGTAGAAAATCTTTGCAAAGGTGTTTCTAGGCATGCCCACCTATAACCTCTCATAAATAATGCATAACACATGGCTTTAACAATCAAGGAAAATATGAACTTGCTTGTACATTGCAACTTCTGATGATTATGTACGAGCTTTCAAGTAATCAACATTGTATTACCGATTCAAGAAAGGTGGCCCATCAAGGCAAGGGCTTGGTAGGAATGAGTTTCTCCTACTTAAAACAACCCAATTTAGTGACCTAAAGCAACTTGCAAATGCAATTATGAAATATGTTTTGCGCTCATCTTTCATAATTAGAATCACACACTTGGAAGGAGAAGAAATCTTTGGCTTTTGCAACCACAAGCCTGATAAGCACAAGCTAAACTTACTTCCATGATCAAATGGGGATTCACATTGACACGATCATGTCAATTTTTATTGCCCACATCTTGATGCCCAAAATGGTGAATTTCATGTGCATATTGAATGGCGTGATTGGTATGAGCATGTGGATATCATTGATGAAGGTGTTGAAGTCTTAAAAGCTTCATGTGGAGATGGAGTGTGGCATATAGAACAATGTCCCCCTGTCTTGCATGTCCAATGTTCAACATTGCAAAAAACCACTCAACATTATTGTACCGCAAGGATATTTGCCAAGTCTAATTCCATTGGTGTTCCTACCCTTACGTATTTTGGTTTGTCCTCTTAGTTCATATGTGTTCCCCTCAAGCTTCACAAGTTTTGGTTATGTGCATATGATATGAATTGTTATGTGGGGGTACAAAATGCAAGTATGCAGTCAATCAACCAATAGTTCCCTCTATTTGGCCTTTGTAAGAAGGGACCAATCTCTCACAAGATGAAATTAAGTTTCTTAAGGAGGTTTTGTACTCAAAAAATGACAGCCTATGCTTCCTTGAAGTCTCTTCAATTGGGAAAACTATATTCCAATAAATCAATTGGTGGATGTAATGTCATGGCCCACAACATGGAGTGGGAAAGTTGTTCAATGCACACTCCCATTTGTGATGTCTAAACAACATTACAATTGATGGGAGGTTCGTCACCTTCTTGCAATGACTTTCAACCCGCCATTAGAGGTTCTTGTTCCTATTTATGGACCAATCTACAAGCTTTTATGTGGTGAGAGTTCAAGTAAAAAACAATATGAAGTTACAATTGGGAACTTCCTAGCCTACCCTTGCATGGATTTTGTGATTATGATTTCAAGCTCATTAGGGAAACGAGAAATGGGTCATGTAAACACATATACTATGTATTGCAATATGTCATGTTTTGTGGGTATTTTGAAATTTCATTCATTTCTTGACTTGGAGTTGCGATGGAGTTTGTCATTTGTTGGCTCATTCAGTAGCTTCCACATAGGTAGGAGTAATTATCAAAAGAGATAAATTTTTTAAAAAATAAAAATTAGTGTGAACATTATTTTAAAAATTCGCAAATTGGTATTACTTTGATTAGGTATGTTCTAATTTTCTATATGATTGGGTTTTAATATTGATTCAAAATGTTGGTATGTAGGGATTATGTTTCACTTTTTGATTAAGTGTGTTAGTTAAATATTGATTAATAATGCACATTATTTTATCGGGTATTTTAATTATGTCCTTTTTATTTCAACCTTAACCAAAGACAATAGAGTTTTATTCCTATGATAGGAACATTACATTAAAATGAATGAAATAAGTTTCCCATGTGGACTATATATTTTGTATATTCGGCATAAATAGTTTATGCACATGGCAATAATATTGTATCATGTGGCAAGAATATTTTGTTTACATGACAAAATTGTTTTGTTTGCATGGCAAGAATATTATATAAAAATTATATCATGCTCATAATAGTTAAGTTCACATGCTCACAACTCACATTCACAAGCTCATAGTTCATTTTCACATGCTCACTTAGTAGTTATGTTGGTGAATTAGGAAGAACATTTAGTCCATCCAAAATAGTATAATGAGTCGGTAGTTTGTTTTATCATTCAAAGGACTTTGAGGACAAAATCCAAAGTAGGGGGGAGGGGGGGGGGGGAATGTTAAAGGCAGAACCGTGTTGTCCTTATTGGATAAACTAGCCATAAATGTAGTGTTAATATTTCTGTAGCATCTAAACCATATAAAATTTTAAACTAAATCCACTTCAATGGTAATAAATTTGTTGACCCACCAAAAAGTATGTGCAAATCCAAACACTACTTGTTCACCACCTAGAGGCATGTGCCCATTGGGAATTGACACAATATGAGATAACCGATGACACTTTACATTGTTTATACCATTTAATGTTGGTTTTTATTTTCATGCTCTCCTTCAACCTCTTGCGTCTAGACCATTCTTGCTACTTGTACATTCAAATTGCATTTGTCCACGTCTACAACTAATTTGCATTATCTATACCTCAATTTGCATTTACTCCACCCTTATTGCATGCTTGCATCCTTTCTACCTCTACCATGTGTTTGTAATCGTTAAACTTTTATGTTGTAATGGGAAGAAGAAAATTGACACCAAATGTCACACCAAAAACCTTGGAATCTATGATTGAATATACGTTAATCTCAAGCATATCAAATAGAATATGTGATATGACCAAAAAAACCCTTGGAATATTCAAAAGATGACACCCATCTAGTCCCCTTATAACATTTATTAGAAATTAGAACATGGGGAACATAAAGGAAAAGGGTCATCGACAAAACAAATTAATGGGCAACATGGTGATGGGCAAATGCAAATATAAACAAAAAAAATCTCACATTGATCAAACAGGTTACAAACATTTCAAACAAGGATAACGTAATTGAACCCCAATTTCTATGGAAAATAAATCATAACAAATGGAAGAGAGAGAAGTCAACCAAATTCAAATGGAGAAAAATACATTTTTTCAATTCCAATCGAATAAACGTATTACGACGATTTTTCCAAGTGGTATATCTAGAAACACCTTTTTTTTTCCTCACTATCTTGGGCACAATCAATATAGGATGAATGGCAGAAAAAAATATTAAGGAAGGGAAAAAAGAAAAAGAATTACAAGGTGGTCCTTGCTAATTCACACGGGATTCGACGTGCCCTTTTTTTTATTACGTTTCCCATGGATAGGGGAGAAAGTAAGAGCTCAATGGGAAGAGGATTGTACCATGAGAGGATTTCTTATTATTGGTGGGAGAAAGGAAGACTGCAATTGGGTGATGTTTACACATGCCATGAATTTCTTCAAAGATCGCGTGAGTTTGAAAAAACTGATTCTAGAAAAGAATTCACAAGCTTACTCAACAATTTGTTAACATAGGATTTAGTAACCCTTGCCAATTTGTTATCAACAAAATTCACAAACCTCAAACACAATTGTATGCAACTCCAAATAGGCAAGCCTAGGTGCCACCAAAATTTAGGAACAAAGTGTTAAAACATTTGTCGAATGATAGGGCCCCAAAACCATGACACTTGTACAATAATAAAAAACAATGACATGTTGACAAACAAAGGAGGAACCAAAATCTCATTGTTTACAATAAATTATGGTTCAATAAACATGTTAACATGAATATTTGTTTAAAGTACGTGATCTCAAAAGGAAATATTCAGTTATGAAAAAATAAAAATAAATAAGGTTGAACTTGAGCATTGAAATTGCTTGGTTAATATATTCATAATGACTATAGAAAAAAAAAATTCATTGAAAATATTAGATCAAAGTAGTAAATGATATTAGAAGAAAACACATGATTTTGTGGTTGTTGAAACACATGTAGTTGTTTTGCATTTGGAGCCATTTTGGCATCTATTATTGTTCCAAACTCACTACTACCAACCAAGTGGTTCAATCAAAAGCAATGCTTGTCATACTATAATTAAATGAAAAATTTGAGTGGACCATTACAAGTGTGACACCAACCTGAAATATTTCCAAACATGGGTTATTTTGTGCATTCGGTTTTGTTTTATTTGAGGTTGAAGGGTTCAATCAAAGAAAAATAGGATAAAACTTCTTCATTTGCATCATGTCATGATATCCACCATGATGCTCTTGTCAAACACCATTAGATTTGGATTTGTACCTATTTATAGAAGAAAAAATAAATTGAAGAATGTAGATGCAAAGTTCCAAGTAGAGGTTGGATATTAAACATTTATTAACCATTTACAAGATTACAAGATATATGGGATAATGGTCAAAATGTTTATCTCGTAGTTTTTAAACAGCTTGCCACAACCACCTAAAGATAATCCATGTTTAAGAAATCCAACAAATAGAAATTGTAGAACATGATTTCATTGATAATACGATCACCTACTAGGATTTCCAATTGCCCAAAAAAATAAACGAATCAATCTTAGAAAAAAATGGCCAATAAATTATTCAAATGCAGAAGATGATCCATATGAAGCATTAGTATTTTACTTACAATAGGGAAATGGACAACTAATGGAGGCCAATACAATTAGTAGTGAGGTGGAGGAGAAAAATTATGTAACATACCATGATGGTGGAATGACAGAGTTGAATGAAGAAGAAAAAAAACACAATGCAAAAGACACCATGCTTAGAAGATGCCATGACAAATGAGAAAGAGGAAGACACAAAATCACCGACACCAAGGATAAAAATGGGTTATAAAGATGTGAGCAGAACACCCAAAATTTTTGGCTTTACTTAATATGTTTGACACAAAAACAAACAATACCATTGATATTCAAAAGAAATAGCAACATAACACCTATAACAATTTATAATCCAAAATGCATAATTGTGAAAAACTACATTTGGACATGAAATTATGTTGATTGGATAAAATCATTTCAAAAGTTAAAGAGTTGGGTTTTCTAAACATTAAACATAGATTGAATTGCTGAAAGTCATGCTTGAAACATCACAAAGTTTGTATGTAGTTGGAGATTATTTTGGTGTATTTAATTTTTTTTTTTGGAAAACAATGGAAGTTTTGAACTAACAATAAAGCTCCAATCAAATAAAAGTAGTTGGTTGCAAGCATGCAAAGTATAGCAAGAAATCATTCGCTTGTTGGCACAATTTTTTCTAGAAGAGGATGTTTTCTTGAACTATTTCCATTGCATGTAAAAAACATTATTCAATGATAGTACTTCTCCTACTCACGTTTGCACTCTCATGGGATAGCATGCATGTCATGATAGTAATGCATTTACATTAATGAGATTTATGTTCATAATTGGCACAAGATGTGGATGGGTGTGGAATTGTATTTGGTTTTATTTTGTAAGGTTAACTTGCATAAGAGATGTTTATGAACATGGAACATTATAACACGAGTGAAATGAGTTCAAAGACATGAGTTGTAAGGTTTAAGAAATTGTTGAAAATAAAATATGCGATTGAAGGTAGAAAAGTCTCCTTTAGTTGGTTGGTTGGGAACAATTATTGGGTTAAGTGTCAACAACCTACATCAAAATACCACAATGCAAATACATACAAAAGGATATTGATAATGATTTCATGTAAATAATGGAAGTCATGTTTTGATTGTGTTTATAGTTATTTTTTAAAAGTGGTTTAACATGAAAAAAAAAGCTTTCTACAAGGCCAATCAATGTATGAATGTGTTACATTCAGTTGTTTGGTGATGGTCATGACATTAAATAAAATAATAACAAGAAGGCAAGGAACAATTCGTTGTAATATATTGGTGATGCAATCATTTGGAGAGGAACAATTGAAGAAGAGGAGTATGAAGAGCTCTTCACCCTATTGGAAAACCCAGTAAAATTATATAATTTAGTTGTCATGCAAATACAATGAAAGATTTGACATAGTACTTTGCATACAATTTCAACCTTTGGTTCCTTAATGAAAATAGAACAAAAAAACATATTAATGGAAAAGAAAAATCAAAGTTAGTAAAGGATGTTGAAATTCTTATTGTAAGCAATGGAAAAAAGAGGAAACCATTGACAATGAAAGTCTAATCATGACAAAAATCAACATCCAAGAATTCAAAGCCAAAGCAACAATGTATTGAAACTAGCACAGGGAGGATGTAACCATGTGCAAAAAATTGGCTATAAGCTGTTTTTAGGCTACAATTTTCAATGGATGCTAGCAACTGTGTGTTTAGGAAAAATATATATATAAATTGCATGTGAAGACAATCAAAATGTAACTAGATGATACCAATGTTTAATGTTGATCTTTGCACTTATCTCTATCTATATGAAATTCCCTTGCGTAATGAATGCACATTGGTGTTCTTATTGATTTACATGGTTTAATTTCTTGGGTCCCCATAAGCATACCCATTGTGCATTTTTACTAAAACTCACTACCATGACTAGTCCACTAACTTGGATATAAGAACCATATTAGCCCAATAAAAATAATATCTATAAAAACACTACAACAAATCGCATTTTATTCCACTGTGACAACTCCATTCAAACCATCCAACTCCACCCAAATGTCCCCAATAGAATTCATTACCAAACCATTAGTCACTATGTCTAGTGGTCTCCTAGTGGACCACTCCAAAAATACCACTAGCATGGATTTAATTGTAATTTTTTTCTCCCACTGCTACTTGCAAGTGGAGGGGTCACACATTTTTTTGACCAAGTGCTTGGAATGCAGTTATAGTGGAATAAATCACTTTTTTTTTTTTACCAAGTGCTTGGAATGCAATTATATGGAATGGGCCTCCACTCCCCATGCACCTTTATTTCACATGCAAAGTGTTTACAAATAGTTGAAGGGTTTTGCAATTAGTTTCATGTCATGTTTAAATATCATGCGCAATCTTGAAATTACAATTTTGGCGTTGAGGCATTGTGCACAATGGAGGCTAGAAAACATTGTAGATGTTATTATCAAAATGATGCCTAATGTACATGTTAGAAAAAATATATCTTAAAGCATTATGCTTCGATCCATTTAACCCAAACTACTTACACACCTATAAGCTTACATTGGTGTCACCCATCAAAGAGTTCTACATAGATACTATATGGGTAAAATGTTTTGTCATACAATTTTGAGACGTAGCAAAGAACTTAGTCAAGCTCTACAAAAACTTCTCCATCATTTTCTAATGCCTCAATGTCAACAATGGCATCCACTCACTCCACTTTTGTTGCCAACATTTCCTCCCCTTCTTCAACATCCCTTGTGTTCTCTCTTACTACATTAATCACTTGCATGTCCATGAACACCCCATCTATGTATGTCCTAATCGTCATGTCCACAACTTTACCTTGCACCCATCAAGTTGTGCTTCTTTTTACACAACTACTTGCCAACCTCCACCACCCACTTTGTTTAGGACAAAAACAACTTAGACAATGCAATATGCATGGGTCAATAGAACTATTGGGAGATCAAAGTACATGTGCAAGCTATATGTTATTCCTAGAAAGTGAAAATGATGTACTTAATCAATGCAACAACTATCACATTCCACTTGCAATCCACTAACGTTTAATTGCAAGGTGCCAACTCCATTACAACGGAACACAAATATAGTTATAGTGCAATGTGTTAGTGAAATAAGTCACGTCATCCCATCACGAGTTGCAATTGGCATGTGGAAAGTGGATTTTGCCACAAACACATCTATCAAATACAACATGGACTTGCATAAACCATAAAATTATCATTTGAAACAATGTAAACTTCCATATGCACATTGGGTGATTAATGCATATGGTATTTTGTTGCTCATTAGTTGGATTCTATGGAAATCATTTCACTTGAGAGAACACTGATGGAAATATGTAAAGTTCCACATGTGCAAGCACTCTTCAACCATGGTTCATCGTCCATATTCATTGTTTCATGGTTGCATTACCATGGGGGTTTACAAGAATCCATGAACACCTCGTGACCACAAGGTGTAATCCTCCAAATGACACAATAATCTCTTTCAACACCCATGCATAATGCATGTTGGCCACTATAATGTTCTAATCTTGGGCAGAACATTGACTGCCTTGGCTGAATATGAATAACCCCACTATCATAGGTTACATGTGCCATGTGCCCTTCATTTTCATCAATTTGAAAATGATTTCCATATGCCCACATGCTTTTGTATGTATAAGCAATATGGTTTGGAGGGCTAAAAAAATGTAGCACATCATGGTCAACTTCCACACCATTAGCAATCTTCATCCTTTGAACATTTAATAGCCAATTTGCAAAATGTGGGATATCTATTACCAGGTATTTGGCCATTGTATATTCCTTCGAACTCACTGCCCACCCATTGCCCTTGCATGAAATTCTATACGATCTTGTTGTAGCCTAGAACATGCTTCTTGCCACTCTCTATGACCATGTTCCAATTTCATTTGTTGCAACAATTCAACCTACAAAACATTCCACAATGTCCCCCCCTCCACCAATCCCAAACTAGGCCTATGACACATGTACTATCTTCATTGCATCAAAACATCATTGTTTGAACACTTGATCATTGGTTCCGTCATAATATTGTTAACAATTTGTCATTGTCATAATTTTTTTCCCCCACTTCTTAGACCACTTGTAATCCATGGCCAATTCACCATTCCTTCCACCCTAATATGTCTAAACATTTTTGTGTTACAACCAATCATGCACACTTGTAAGTGGAATGGATTGGCTACGTGTTCCATTCTACACAAAACATGTTTATTCCCTTGACCATGATTACACTAGTTACATTACATTTAAACTACACCACTTGCTCCACATTAACATCATTCTAAACTTATTATTGCCACAACCAACTTGCCCACTATAGAGTGGAATAATGTAGGTGTTACATGTTCCATTCTACCACCACCCACGTCCAACAATCCCTTGACCAACCCTATACCATTTACCCTTTCAGCAACACTAAAAACAATAACAAAATTACTACATACTTATCATTGCTACATGTGTGTAATAGTGACTTCATAGTGGATTAGATACGATACTTCCCACTATACCACCACATGCCACCTTGAACACATTACCCAAGCCTAGATCACCTACAATACATTATAAATCTACGATTGGTTCCATGTGAATCTCACTCAAAATTTATAATTATTATAGTCAACCATGCACACTTCATATTGAAATGTATGGGTTACCGATGCACCCCTAAGCTCCTTGATGGACTCAACTGTGAGTCCAAAGGTGAAGCAACGAAAAGAAAAGGAGTTGGGGTGCGCTCCTTGGCTCGCAACACTTTAGGGGTAGAGGGGCATGTTGGAGTTCCAGGATGGGTGTGAGGAATTATTGCACACCTTCCACAATAAAATATGCATTCACAAAACCCAATTGGGAGTGGAACTACTATGTAGTTGTATTTAAACAAGTAAGGTGGTTTAATGTGATGTAATGAAGTTTATTGCATTGTGTCCACTTGGAAGATACAAAAAAAGATTGTGGGAAAAAATCACAACTCACCATGATTGAACGTGAAGGAACATTATGTTGATGTTCATTCCATGTTCACGCTTGATGGTTGAACTCCCTTCGTTCCCTTCGTCATCATATTTTCGTGCAACCTCCTAGTCTAACATACATTGGGTTTTTGGAAAATTAATCTAGGAAGGAGCAATGTCCCAAAATATTGTAAGTTTTTATTTCTGAAACCAAAAGTTATGCCTCAACAAATAAACTATTTTGACTAGATTTGGAAAAAAATAGACAGTTCAACCCCCTCTACTTCCAGCGAGTGTAGCTCCCTTGCAGCAAACCCAATAATGTTGAATTTTTGGGAGGATATTTTACACCTCCTAAATTGAAACTGTTTAAAGTCTGAGATAAATCCAACGGTGGATTTGAGAGAAAAAATTATTTAAAACAAGAATCCAGAGGTTTGTTCATGGAAATCCTTCCATGAACTCCACTACAACTACTTGCTACAAACACTTCCTTCCATGCTCTTTGTTTTCACACATCTCTTTCATGAACAACACCCTCTCACACATAAGAACTAACTTTTCTCTCACACATAGGAACTAATTCTCTTTCACATACTCCTTCTCATCCTTCCTCTTCAAGCCTCTCCCCAAAAAACACTCACCATTCACCTGCTTAGTAAACCTCCCACGACCCTTCCTTGAGCTTGTTCCCCTTGTCTAATGGAAGTTTCAAAATCTGTCCCTCTAATCAATGGCCTCCTCATCTTTCGAGAACCAATGAAAATTGAGAATGATATGCCCTCCAATTGATTTTAGGATGAGAATTCTTGGGCCCAATGAAATACAAAAAATATTCCATCTTCTAATCAAATAGGATGACAATCCTCATGACTAATGGGATTGGAGGACTCATATTTCCTCTTATCTTAGAGATTTTGATGAGGTTTTTGAGCTTGATCCTTATCCTTTCCATTCGTTGACCTTCACATCCTACTTCTTCATCCTAATTAATTCAAGTAACTAATTACTAGGATAATTTATTGGTAGTAACAAGTAAACATCCTTGAGTCCTTACTTGACTAAATCAATTCAATGGTTGAAATAACATCCCCGCATACCATTTACTTTTTTGATATCCCTTACTTATTTGATTTTTACCATGCACTAATTAACTATGTAGTACATAGTAAATTGGAGTTAAAATTTGCATCACAAAAACCCCCACATACTTTTAGATCCAACGTCAAAATTAGGGTTTGATGAATCTATTAGATCTAGGGTGTTTGAATTTTCATGAAGTTCCATTATCACTCCCACGCCTTACGCCTACCCTAATTTGTTAAATAAAAGCCTCGACCCCTTCTGAACATAAGTACCACATTGTTCCGGATGCCAATTTGGTTTTTGTTGATGCAGGTGAGAATTTAGTCATGGTGGATGATGTTGCTACACCCTCGAATCCTTCGGTTGCACCAATCGAATAAGAAGAGCTCGAAGAAGTACCGCTTGAGGTGAATGTTTCTCAACGGCCGTGCGAAGAAGAACTGTCCAGGCAAGTGGTGTGTACTCAAATTGATCGTTCGACATGGGATCGTCGATTGTCTCTTAACCCACATGCCTTAACAATCTATTTAGAATTTGTTCCTGCTCGTGGAGCCGCACCAGAGAGGTTTGAAGAGTGTTAATGTGAAGACGATGATGTTCGTCTTCATTGTTGAACTTGGGTTCCCGGTGATGGCCATTATCGTTGGTTGCAAGGCCTAATCAACCCCCTTTCCATGGAGCATTGAGCCAAATACCTAGCTCACACCATTCGTTGCATTCTGGAGTTTTTGCAATTATGATCTATCCCCTTAAAGTTATTTACTAAGTTGTAACTCACTTGAGGCTACTCATGTGGAAAATGTTAATACTTAAGTTTGATTTTGATTCTATTTAAGTGTCTAATAAAAGTGAGGACTAAATAAAGATGTATTAGGACTGCATCCTAGAATTCTTTCAAGTACATCATTAGTGCCTGAAGATTATTCTACATACTAACTTAATACTGTCATGGCAAAATGTTATTGTTAATTATGGGCTTGGATTCCCATTATATCAATAAATCACATTTGATTCTACATCCCCCTTCCTTTCTCTACAACGTAAAAGCATAACGCACTTTAAAAGGTTTACTAGGTCCTAAAACTGATTAAGCATTGCATTAATTTAAATTAAAAAATATTCTATGCCTAGAAATATCCCAAAGCCTAATTCAACAATTAACAATCACTACTTGGAAGTTTATAAAGATTCAAATCATTATATCTAAGGGAAGTTATGGAACTAAAGCTTAATAATTTGTTGACTATAATCTATGGCTCACAATGGGATTAGGAAGATTGATAAGCACTTCACTTACTCACATGGACCTGCACAAACCAAACAATAAGTTGGTTAGTGCATAGTTGTAACACTTTGGTGCATGGACGAGCCATGAGCAAACACGAACTCACAAGACTCACCACGGCCCGGATTTAGGGGAAGCCATCACCTTTCCCCTTATAATATACTTTGTGCCTGACCATGGGACTAACACCCAAATGTCATTTTGTCACGGGACTCCCAAATGGGAGTCTCGAAATTCCTATAGCTGGGACTCCCACGACTTTAAAGGCCCATAACTTTTCGTGTAGACCTCGGATTGAGATGAGATCTAAAGAAAAGTTATAGCTTTCAAACAATATGTCACACGCTACCTGAATGCAAGGAAATCGGGGCGATTCCCAACTTTTAGTGGTTAAGAGTCAAATTGGCAATTTGACTTTCGGCCCTTCTTTTGGCCACAACTTGTGTGTTAAGTGTCCAAATGGGTCATGTGAGCCCATTTTAGATATGTAAGTTTTAAGAGCTTCCCAATGATATAATGAACTCCTCAATAAAATTGGTTTTGACCCCTACAATTGTTATTTGAAGTTTCGGGAGTCCACTAGAACTCTAACTCCCAAAGTGGGAGCTCACTTGGGAGTGTGAGGGTTCATTCCCTCACACTTTCTTGCACTCCTGGGAGCATGAAATGTGACTCCCAGGCTTCATACTTGGCTTGCACCTTTGCAAGCCCTTGCCTTGGTCGTAAGCCTAAGGTTAGGGTTGCAACAATTACATTCCATTCCATTGGCATTAGCCTACAACCTTGTAATCACTACAACCCACCATGACCATTGGACTGTGAAAGCTATTGGTTACATTCCACTTTATTGCCATACAAAACTTTGAAGTTTGAACCCATTAATTAGAGTTACACCACTTACATTACATTCTGACTTCACCATTGGTTTTACCCCAATATCAATCCAAGCTTGTAATCACCATAATTAACCATACCCCCTACATTGTGGGATGTAACGCTTACATTATAATCTACCACTATCCATCAACATGAATGCACCATTTGTACACTACACAATCATTCCACCATTGATTCCACTTCAATATCACTCCAAACTTGTAATTGCCTTAACTCACCATGTCGCAACCCTAGCTTTGGGCTTGCGACCAAGGCAAAGGGGTTGCAAGGGTGCGGGCCAAGAGGAAGCATGGGAGTCACATCAGAGACTCCCAGGAGTGTAGGAGAGTGTGAGGGAGTGAGCCTTCACACTCCCAAGGCAACTCCCAAGTTGGGAGAGGGAGTCCCGGTGGACTCCCGAAACTTCATAGAGCAATTTGAGGGGTCAAATCTCAATGGCTTGTTGCGCTCTTTATATCAATGGAAAGCTCTTGAAGCGTAGATGTCTAAAATGGGCTCGCATTGCTCATTTGGACATCTGAAACACAAGTTATGACCAAA
>Ga0209208_10003857_pt1 | contig 21432 bp, 20 predicted proteins | sample S1TSphfallax_3_FD_187694 | JGI IMG/M metagenome (GOLD analysis project Ga0209208, IMG submission 187694) | Host-associated microbial communities from peat moss isolated from Minnesota, USA - S1T2_Fd - Sphagnum fallax MG (SPAdes) (version 2) | ecosystem: Host-associated > Plants > Peat moss >...
GGGAAAGTGGCCCCGTCCGTCCGTCCGTCCGTCCGTCCGTCGACCCCACGTTGTCCCCTTCGCCTTCTCTTCGGCAAAGCCCTTCAAAGCTAAACGGCACCGTTGCCGTAGCGGCGAGCATTCTTCGTCTTTGCGTTCTCTCGCGCTCTCTCTCTCTCTCTCTCTCTCTCTCAGAGTCCTGCTCGCTCTTCTCTCTCTTTCTGTGTCTGTGCTGCATTTCGTTGCCTGGTAGGTACTTCTTGGTTCTTTTTTCTTCTTGCCGATTTCTCTTCTTTGTAGCACTTCTTTGGGGTTTGGATGTACACCAAATCTTTGCCGTCTCTGTGCCGTTTCTTGAATTGTTTTATGCTAGGGTTGGAGTTTCATGCAAATCTTGTTGCGGACTTTCCACCACTCTTCTCCTCTTCCTGGGCTACTACCTAGTCTGGAGGGGATTGGATTTTCAGTAGTTTTTTTGCTGCGATCTTCGAGTTTTTTTTTGCATCGTTTGAGGAATTGTGTGTCTTGTAGCGTCGAGTTTCTTCTTGTTGCCGTTGAACTCTGAACACGATTGTGCTCAAGAGGATAGTGGTGTCATTTCGCTGTTTTTTTGGTCAGTTCGTTGTTCGCAATACTTGTAAACAAAAGCAGCAGAGCGTGACTCTGTGTGTGTGTGTGTGCTAAAGGCTCTGTGCGCACAGACGATCGGAGTTCGTTCTACGTGTGGGAGTTGGAAAAGGCAGCGGGGGGGAAATGGGGAAAAGATCATTGGGCACGAGCTCGTGGTTCGAGATTGCTCCTCCTCAGATCATTACAGTGGAGAGATGCTCTCCGAGGCAGAGGACTCTGGAGACTATTCTAGAGAAAGTAGCAGCCATGGGACTTGCTATGGAAACGGCTCCACCTCAGATTATCACGGTGGAGAGGTGTTCACCAAGACCAAGCACTCTCGACACCATCGCAGAGGAGAGCATGATGAACATGTCAGCAGGAGCAGGAGGAGGCGAAGGACAGCAACATCTTTCTTCTTCTTCTTCTTCTTCGGCTACAGACGTTTTGATACCTATGACCTTGAAGTGGGGGGAGAACACAGCGAATTCCAGACTTGCAGTAGGGTTTTTGGCCTTCAATTGAGATTTGGTACAATTGTAGCATACATACATACGGGAAGCTTGCTCTTGTTGATCCGATCGATTTTTTTACAGATGCAGCGGTCGAAAGTAGCGAGAATCTCCCCTAGAAGTAGGACAGGAGGATGGACATGGAACTCAAAGAGGTTGGAAAAAAACCTTTTCCACTGTTATTCATCACGGACACACCCACGGTTTGGAATGGAACATACGATCAATCATATCTGGTCGTAGAGCAGTAATCAACACTTACTCTAGAAAGAGAAAAAAAAAAATTATACACTTTCAGAAGTCAGATTTAGTTAGAAGCAAGTGGTTGCAGCTTTTCTTTGTCCATGAAAGGAAGGTGATGAACTGTTCCTATTGTTTAGGGAGCCCAGTGGTCACTTCATTTGATTGGAGGTGTATCATAAACAAACATACTGGTGAGCTTTTATGTCACCTTGTAATTTTACATGCAAAAGAGTAGCTCTGTCTCTCTGTCCTCTCTTAAATCAATCTTTGTCCTTGCAAGCAAGAGTCTGGGTTTATTCACCTCATTCAAGCATGCCTCTTGTTGTGCACTCAGTCCTGATGTGAAAAGAATGTTGTCACTTGTTGTGCACTCAATTCTGATGTGAAAAGAATGTTATAATCTGGCCAAAAAAATTGTCCGGGTTTTGCACATCCTGTGTTGTGTGCATTACTGCCTCATGTTGTGCACTCAGTCCTCATGTGGAAAAAAAATGTTGTCTACTCCCCATGGAGGAATCATTAGTACATGGAGGAGTCATATGGGTGCACATCCTTCAGAGGTTTATTTTTGGATCACTTTGAGCTGTATAATTTGGGTGGGAGGGAGGGAGGGAGGGGGGCTGGATCTGTTTTTGTGGGCATAGATTTTGATCATAGATCTGCAGTACTTATGTTTTGCAGCTGCAGGATGGTCTTGGCTGATTCTGGGAATGCAATTGTAGAGCCTTTTTTTGTCTCAAATGGCGCTGAGATCTTCCCACTTCCAAACTGATCAGTACTCTGATTACTAAGAAATCCTTGCCAATCCAAGCTTTTAAGAGTTTCATAAAGGGACTGCTTCTTACCTCAATCTGCCTCTCTGATTAAACTCGGTAGTATTTTCATGCTTTTGACTTCTTCCCCCACCACTTGGGATCTTTTGATTCAGATCAACAGGGGAGCACATATCTCTGGGAGACCCAGAGACCTGCTTTGTTTGCACCATGCATCTTACACAAATCCTCAAACAGAAATGAGCATTTCTTTAGCACCACCGCATCATGCCTGATTCCTTCACAGAGCATACAAATTTAAGCTTAATTTGGTTTAAGATGGGTTTTAATTCTACCTAATTGCACTTTACTAAACACTAATAACTTGCCTAAATAAGTATCCACCCTCACGTAATGGGATATTAGTGTTAGTGGAAATTGAGAATGAACGAACTTCAAAAAAGAAATCATGAAAAACGATGTAACAATGTAGCAAGTGATGAGTGCAATATATATTTAATATTATCACAATTTGTCTCATAAAGTTTGCCCAAAGTTCAATTGTCATAACTTATAAAGTGGTTGTTGCATTTTTTAAAAACTTTTCACTTATATAGATAGTGAATTTGAACTTGTTTTAAAAGGGACAACAACCCATATGAAGTTTCAATTTTAGCAAGAGATGATTTCATGGTAAGGATTCAAATCAAGTTTCAACAAAGTTCTTAACTTTGAGTTTGGAACTCCAAAACCTAACCTAATACATGAACTTCCCCAATATCATGAACGTACAAACATTAGTCAAAACCAATTCCTTTGAGTTTTTTAGAACTACCAATCAAAGGGTTCATAATATTTTACGCTTTCCCATTGGTTCATTCTTTGAAAAAGAGAGACCTCAACACATAGGTCCTAATAAAATAATTATACAAAACCCATCACATTGATTTCACCTTTCACATGCATTGTTCATCAACAGAAACCACAATAGTTGATGAATGGTTGCATTACAAGTTGTAACAAATATTTGCAAATTAGGTTTAAACCCTACAAGATCACCTCTCTAAATAATAAAAAATGGAACATGATTATTTTAATGTATGATGTAAGTGATTTTTTTCCCATATCTCCTTCATTTATAACATGATTATCATGGCATAAATAAACAACAAGGATTTGTGAAAACAAAATCTATTGGAAATGTTAAGAAATGAAGCATTTTGTGTTTCATTGTGGGCTCAAGAAAAACCATCCATGTTGAATTCATCATAACATCATCCAAGCTAAAGGACATTTGGCACATCCAAAAAAGTTTCAAAACAATTTGAGATTATCATACGGGTTCATAGTTCATATTAGTGTTGGTTCAATATTTTCATTTGGACATACTAATTAGTTAATGTTTGGCATCTTTTGACAAAACTACAAGTAGTCGCATTGTTAGTATGAACTATTGGTTTTACCTTTAGGAAAGAGACTACACATTGGCATAACATTTGGGCATAAGATTTTTAGTCAATTTAAACTCAATTTGAGAATGACATTTGGAATACTATATGTGCATATGGTGGATGGGCATGTTTTTTGAAAGTGCATGCATTTAGATGATAGGTTTTTAATCCCATAAGGGAAGTTTTTTGTTTTTTTGCTTAAACCTACCATAAAAGGCAGAGTTATTGATATTAGATGACAAATTTCAAACTGGAACTAATGAATATATAATTAACTTTGATATGATGTAATATTTCTTTCTTATATAATTGCATTTTTTTTCAATTTAAAAAAAAATAGTATGCTACTTTGTGGGTAAAAACACATTAAAAGGTGAATCATTTTTTCCAAAAGTGTCATAATCTTAAAAATACTAAAACAATGTTTTGAATCATTGAAAAAAATGATTCATTTTGGCACCAACATTTCAAGCAATGTAGTCTTGGGATGAAAGTACATAATTACTTAGGTACATGCAAAGGTGAGGATGGAGCTCATAGTTCATTGTAGTGGGTTCAAGCACATTCTTATGAATTCAAATATTTAGATAGGTTGTTCAAGTTGAAGCTTGTAATGGCATGTGAATTGTCAAACTTTTGTTTGAATCAATGTGAATACATTGTTGGGCTTTGAAGGCAAAATAGTGTTGCATTATTTTAACATGATGTAGAGGAAGAAGGAGTTTTGAACAATTGCTTTAGAAGTTGTGAAGGTTTGGTTCACAACTACATGAACTCAACAAAGAGTTTATAATTATGCTCATATAAATGCACACCTTTTTTTTGTAGCCAAGTTTGTTTCTCGTCCTTATTCATTTTATAACAAAATGTTGTTGTAAATACCCCTTTGTCATGTCTTTTTCATTTATGAAAATTTATTCCTTGGGGTGTATTATTTTAAAAATTCATTTCATGAAGTTTGTTTTGTATTTTTTGTTTTGCATTTCATTTCAAGACTTGGAACATTATTTTGTTCTCATCCATGTTTGCAAAAATCATAATTGCTACCTTGGAGGAATGACTTTATACAAGGGGCTTCTAAGTCTCATTCTTTCTATGGCAAGCTAATGTTCATTTCAAATTAGTAACTTAAAACTATCACTTTTGTTTTTTCATTGAATTGAGTTTCTTATATTTACTTGGTTGTTTACTTGTTAGAGTTTTATTCAACACACACACACCATGATTTTGAAACATTTGAATCATCTCTTTTTCTTCACTTTATAAGATTCTTAGTTCAAAAGTTTTGACTTTGCTTTTGGTGTTTCTAAAGTTTGGACATGCAATTTGGAATGTTAAAAATCCTTCACAACAAATTGATTTTGAACTCCATTTGGCCATTAATATGGAAAGTAATTTTGATAAAAATTTGATTGGATTATTTTCACAACTTACATTTTTGTAACAAAGCTTGAAGGAAATTGGTAGATGATAATGCAAACTAAAGTGCATTTGTAATGGCCTAGGTCGGAAGAATTTTTAACTAGCAATCTTTGGAGGGCCATAGAGAATTGGTGTGCAATAGCAATGATGGTATTGGAAATGATTACTTAGAGGACTCTAATAAGGAGCTAACATGTTGGACATTGTTGGCATCTTATTCATTGAAGTTTCCATTGCATGTGGTGCATTTGATTTGGAGGACAACCCTCATGGCACATAACATATCCATTCTTTGATGGTTTAAAATTGATAATATAAGAGGGATATTGTTATCCATTATCTTTTAAAACATCTTTTGGTGAATGTGTTCATATAAACATTTGTGAATATGTTCATACATTAAATTGAATATTTCTTTGCACAAACCATGTACTAATTTATTTGAAATACATTAAGTGAATTGCCACCCTATTTGAGTTCAAATATGGTCATATAAGAGATTGATTTTGATGTGTTTAATCCACGAATTATTCATCTTCATGTATGTGGTTGTCTTAAAATCACATTTTTTTCAAATTTCCCCAAATTTTGAATCTGCATTTGAACAATTTGGTGAGATTAAAAAAGCAATTGTTATCACATTCAATTGCTTCTTCAACTAAACCTTAAACCCGATTTTGTACATAAAATCCTACAACTAACTTCAAGGTGTTGAATACCTATCAATCCATAATCTACAATTGATGAAATCTTGATGATAGGGAACCTTTTAATTTCATTTTGATAACTTGGTTATAAAGGCACAATCAATGATTTTTTAATTCAACAAATTTTGTTGTTATTTTGACCAAAACATTGAGAAATTTCTAGAATTTTTTTTTTCAAATGTAAATTAAATTAAAATTGTAATTTTCTTTGAAAAATTCACCAAATTATATATATATAACCCTTAATTTCATCAAGTGACTATTTAAAAGTTGTGATGTATTACACTAATTGATGAAACTCACCTACCACTCAATCCTTGGCCTCTTCCCCCTTGGTGAAAACTTAGAATAATGATATTAGGGGGTCAAAGAAATACATGCAATTACTACTAATGTTGTTGGTTTAAATGTGAACTAGTTACCCAACTATATTTTCCTTCCAAAACCATTTTTGTAGTTTAATTCAATTTCTAATGAAAAAAATGATTCAAAATTCAATATCACTTGAACCTTAGGTTTAAAAATTTCCAAATCACCTTCTTTAAATTCTACTCAATAAAGGCTTTCGAAAAACATCCAATAGCACGCCCAAATTCCCTTATAGTTTTAGGTTTTAATTTAAATGAATTTTCAATGAAAAATTATTCAATAACTTTTCCATTGTATTTCAAAACATCATGAAACCAAGTTGATGCACCCACACTCATCAAGGGATTTCCAATGATACCAAGAGTGTAATGATAGTCACCATGGCTTGGGGGATTTGGACATGTCAAATATAACTAATTAACATGATTAAAATGGATAATGATTAATAATATTATGAGGTCAATAGTAGGTATATTTGAGGATTTAAGGTTCATGAATCCAACCATTGTTTTTAGTTAGTTGCATTTTGACCCATGTAATTTTGACATAATACTATGTAGGTGTGGTAAAGCCTTTGGTTTCCAAATGTCTTCTATTGTAACATACACACATACATAAACCTGATGGATGGATGTTACATACTACCCAAGTCCACACCTCATTAGTTTGATCCTCGTTTGTTGAAGAATTAATTAATGTTGAGATTTCATTTCAACAAGTGATATATTTTCAAATATTCCAATTTATTTTCCTTCACAAAAAACACTTTAACAAAAAATAATATTTTTTGAAAATTTCAACATTTTTGAAAATAATATAATTAATGTTTAAATGGTCCAAGTATTATAATATTCACCTCTCTTCTCCTATTCATTAAATGGGTTGCCTCCCAAATTTTGTTTTTCTTGGCAATGAATCATGTTGATTAGCCCACAACAATAGTAAAAACCTTAAATTGTGAAGCTCCCCAAAAGAACAATTTTTATGTGAAAATAAAGTATCTCCCCTTTGGTTCATCTATATTGGTGAGAAGGGGAGAACTTTGGGCAAAAGATATAGGATAAGTGAGGTGTTTTGGGAACATGTTGCAAACTTGAGGAACATCATTGTGAACAGGTTGATAACACATGAATAAAAGAATTCCAACCTCACCCACCTCCCCCACAAAAGCAAAAAGATGAATCCTCTTAGTGTACATTTTTCTCGTTGATTTCATGTATATTTTATTCTTAGGCATGGTTGTTACCATTTTTTTGCGTTAACTAATATCCCTTTTACATAACACACCGTACCTATTGGGCAAGGCCTAGAATTAGAGCTCTTTCACAAAGATTTTTCATATGTCAACTATAAAAACATGGAGCCCTTTTTATGGCAAAACACTCTCCTTGCAATACTCGTTGAAATAAACAAAAATTAAAATCTTTCATTCCATGACACTAAAGTTTGGGGTGGTAGATGTAAAGATTCCAGAAATAAAATCATGTCCAATAATTCACATTTCAATCAATAGTAAGTTACATACATTTTGGTCAAATATTAATTTTATATTTATCATTAGAAGATTATGTCACATTTAAAACATATCTTGATCAATGGAGATATTCACAAAATAAGGAAAACACAACACCGATACCCCTATTTAGTCATAAAGGGGCGAGATTTCTAAAAAAACTGAAAGAAAATACACTAAGCTTAAGTAGGGATTGGAACTTCAATTACCATCAAATTTGAATTTCATTGTATATAATTTTCTAATGTTTTTTTTATCAATCATTGTTAGTGTCGTGTGTATTGCAACTAAATATTTTCAAACCTCATGCATTTAATCTTGAGTTCCAACATTTTATATCCATATTTGATAAAAAAATCACTTTGCAAAGAAAAATGTTTAAGGATTGAAGGAAGGGTTGGGAGATGAAAAAAAGGCCCAAAAGGGGTTAGTTTACAAATATTTTTAAAGCCATCTCCAATGTTTGCATGAAACATCTTCATAATGACATTTTTTGGTGATGGTTGTCTTTTTTCTTATTTATGGCACCCCATCATTGATACACTACTTTAAATACTTAGTTGGGCTTGCAAAATTTCCTCCCCAATTTGATTATTTTCAATAGGTTACCGTGTTTGTAATTTTCATTACATTTGTTTTTAGTGACATTGTTAACCTTCTAACATAACATTCATGACATCATCCACCATTGTTGATATTGTTTTTGCAACTATGGTTATTATGAAAAAGAAAGGAAAAAAAATGTTTCAGAGGAGCAACAACAACTTGTTTGTTTGTTCTTATACATCTTTCAAGATCTAATGACAAGCAATGGTTAGAAGATTTCAACATTCTAGGATAGGGTTTGCACATGTTACAACAAATATTGACCACCTAATTATGCGAAGAGGCTTGTGTGGTCCCTCAAAACAAAATGGGGGGTTATCAAACATGACGTGAACAAGTTTGTTGGAGCTTTTGGTAGTGTTGAAGCTTTGTGTGATATAGGAATGAGTGTAAAGGACAATTTGCATAAGGCATTGGAATTGTACAAAATAAAGCACCTTTGAAATGCAAGCTTCACTTTTATACATTGTTGGCTAGTGCTAAAATATGTGCCATGTTTTGGTGATGTGCACGTAAAACTATAGAAACTCACAACTCCATCCATGAAATGCAAAAGTGCATTTACATTTGATGCCACTATTGAACTTGATGAAAATGAAGTGTAATTAGTTGATGTTGAATTGTCTACAACAAGGTGACCACAAGGCATGAAGGTGTTTAAATAACACTAGAAACTATAACATTTAAATGAATGCATTGCTAGGGTCCAAGCAAGGGCAACTACAACATTGAAAAATGTTGCAATTATGGAAGATTAGAGCATGATGGTTTTTTTCACAATGCCAAAAACATCAAGTTAATTTCACAAAAAGCTTGCAAATATTTCTAGCTTCAAAAAACTAAAGAGTTTAAGAAGTTGTGGGCTTGATTAAATGAAGCACCAAATGTTAAGTTAAATCTTGTGATGTTGAATTTTGCATTGAATGTTGTTGCACCAATGCATTTAATAACTTCAATTGTCCATTATGGAACTAGTGTAACTCCTTCACCAAACAACATCAATTTGAAAAATATTGATGCACAAGTAGAGGAAACAAATGTTGATATGTTGTAAAATTTGGATAATGCGTGTTAAGGTTGATTTGAAGGAAAAAAAATGTGATAGTTCATGAAAAACTTGGTGCAATGGGAACTTTGATCACAATGTGAATTCATTGTCTCCTTTTAGAGTCTATAGATGATCGATCATATCATTTCATAGTTTGAAGTGCATATCTACATTTTTAATTTCTTGAATGCCATTTTTGTATTCAACAAAAGAAAGCCCTTGCCCAATGTGACTTGTGGTTGCATCAAAACATGGCTCTAGACCTTCAATGTCTTCATCCTCTACTATCATATTATGTAAAACAACACACAATAAGAAAATTTGAAATTACATTTTGATCCCATCATAAAAAAAAGGTTTAGAACAATTCCATATTCATTTTGTAAGACCCCAACGCTTCATTCAACATCTTTCTAGACTATTTCATGTCATTGTGCATAGTGCTTGCACTTCTCACCTTGTGGTTCATGAAATATTTGTTGGAATATTAACCAATAAGGGTAGATGCCATCCATCAATAGGTAATATATCAAATAATTATTCCCATCACCTCAAACCCAAGGTTGTTGCTTGTACCAATCAATAAATCAGCAACCAAATGTGAGTGATCCAAAACATTTAGATTGTTATTTCCACCGAGTAAACCAAAATGAACATGCCAAAACCAATTTTTTTCATTTACAATGGTTTTAAAGATATACAACAATTATGATCTTTATTAGAAAATTGAAAGGTCCATGATGTTGGTAGTTCTTCTATTTATAATGCATATAGTCTAAAAACGCAAATAGCCTAAAACCCATTCTCAGAGTTGATCTCAATTTGCCTATCAAAATCCTTTCTACATCACAAATTTAACATGTGACAAATTAATAATCAAAATCATGCGAAGTTTGTTCATTTATAGGTTCTTACATTTTAAACACAAATATCACATGTTGAAAACATTTTTGACATACATCCTATGTGTTGACAAATGAAATATGAGTCTATGAATGAACAAATGTCACACAAATTTTGCATCTTCTTATAAATCCATGTGTCAAATATGTTTTTAATGGACAATATTAGTCCATGAAATGTACAAATTAAAAATGAACAAATTTTGCACAATTTTTATTACTAAATTGTAAAATGCTAAATTTGTGATGTAGTGGGTTATCAAAGGTACATGGGTTTGAAAACTTCCTTGATCACTCAAAAAAAATGTTTCAAGCTTTCCATAACATTTTCCCCTATGCGAAGATATTCGTCGAGTGCATCAATTGCCATGTCATATGTTAGCATCCTAATTGCAACAATACATTTATGGATTACAGGCAAGCCCATGGCACCATAAGCATATTGGTTTTGGACAAAATATAAATAATGTGTATTTTGCTACTACAACACTGCGAAGAAAAGATGAATGTCATGCATTCAAAATCAACGCTGAAAATGATGCACATCATACATTAGGTTCAACAGCAAGTAATCGTGCATTATTCGTTCATTGTCAAACGTTTTATCTTTCACAATGTTTGGTTGTTTGCTTGGCCTACTTCCACCATGCATTCGATGAACATTGATTTCAGTAGGTTATAGTGTAGCCAAAGATTAATTGTCTTTTTCATCATCATCAAGATTTGCTTGCATTTACATCAACAACTTGGCACACCACTCCTCAACCATAGCCAAAATCACAAGCTCACAATGCATAGAAAAAGAGAAGTAGGAAGCATGCCACTCTTCAACCATGGCCAAAATCGCAAGCTCACAACACATAGAAAAAGTGAAATAAGAAAAAGTCAAGCCTAGATCGAAATAGAAAAGGCAACATAAAAATTAAAAAATGACGATTAATGATGGGGCTTTGATTTTACATACTCGACCAACACTATATTCATTGCCTCCATTGGGGCCTACAAAGTAACATTTCCCCAAGTAGTTTTGTGCATTGCCAATGCTCGAATATCACAAGTGCATGATCAATTATGCCCAAAGATTAGGTATCGTGTTACCTTGCCAACTTTCACATATGTTTATTGGGGTTAATTAATTAATTTTGAAATTTTCATTTCAACAAATAGAATATGATTAAAATTTCAATATTTTCCTTCACATATTTCTGTTATCTGGATTTTTAAAAATTTAAAAAAAATTCAACATTTTTAAAAATAATATAATTAGTGTCCAAGATGCCAAGGTAGGTAGTAGTAGTGTAATGTCACAATAATGTGGTCAAGAAAAGGGCAAGTAACCCCTTCTGCACGAAACCCTAAAATCCCCCCCGCCCTAGAGACGACCTAAATCATGTACACAGTCGGCGAAAGCTAGTATAGCCACAGCCATCATCCTTAGACTGACGTGAAGGATGGATGAAGTGTCGTTCTTTTTCTGCGAAGTTTTCGTTCCTTAAGTTGCTCAATGGATGTTTGGATGGTTTGGAAATTTGGATGTTTTTCATCCACTGACGAAAACTGGCTATACCTGGCTATCTAGCACGCCTATAGCGCCCCCCCGCGGCCCACGACCGGCTGCGCCTGAGCTTTAGTTAGTCTTCTGTGACGGAGCTGGTCTGGAATTTAGGGTTAGAAGCTCTGCGGACCGAACTGAGATTTGCATCTGCAGTGATTCATTTGCGGGAGAAGATTGATTTTTCCTATTTCGGTTTCTCGGATTCTTGTTTGGAGTCTGGGCTTTTGTAAATAGTTTTTAGGAGCCGCAGAAGAAGCGGAATTTGATTTTCTTTTTTTCTTCTGTTTGTTTTTTTGGTTTTGGTTGCATTTTCGAGCTTCACCTAAGCTTTTTTCTTCGGGGGTTGCGCTAGCTTCTTGTGTTTGTTGAGATTTGAAAAATTTGTGGCCTAGAGATTGGGTCAGGATCGTCGAAGTGCAAGGAACTGGATTTGTAGGAGAAGAAGAGAAGGAGGCTTTTTATTGGTGAGGAGTGGTGTCGGCTGGAGTTCCAGAAGCAGGGAAGAACACAAGAGAGATCGTGTTTGCGGAAGAGACAGACAGAAAAACAGACAGACAAACAAATACAGAGAGGAGAAATGACGGTGGCTTTACCTGGTCAGCTAAATCTCGACGAGACACTATCATGGGGCTCACGAAGCGTAGATTTCTTCGAGAAAATCGAGCAAATTGGAGAAGGAACATACGGGTATGGATATGTCTTGCTCATGGCCTTCTTAGTTTCTTTCCTGTTGTTGCGCAGACTCATGTTCCCCGCACATGACTTCCTGATCTATTCAAGCTGTGTCCTACCTGACCTATCCAGCGGTGTCCTCCTTGTGTTTCCTTTAGGGACACTTTTTTGTGGTAGTAGTCTGCTAGAGGTATGGAAATCAGCATTTTTGACAAAGGATCGGAGCACAAAGATTTAAGGTTCTGTGAGGTGCATGTTCACCTAACCTGTCTGATATGCCCTGTACTACTGTGGCATCAATACATATCCAAGCCAGAAAGCCTTGCATGCTGTCAAACACGTCTAGTTGCTCTACAAGACTGAGAAATCCAACTGCTAATTCTGTCACCCCAGAAAAAGGCTGTTCCTGAGACCTCAGTTTCAGAAACCATGCACGGTTTTTACATAGCAAAAGCACTTGTCAAGCCAGTATTTGGTCTATTCAAGATGATCAAGAACTAACAACAGATCGGATCTTCAAGCAGGGATCTCTCATAGCCTATTACTAATTGATCCTGCTTGCAACTCCTGGCCTGTCCTCCTTGAAACGCATTCTTTGCATAATATGTTTCAATATAATGTTCTGGGAGCCGATTCCAGTTTTGTTACCTTCCTTCCAGATTTGTTACATCTCTTCTAGTCGCAATATTTCGTGCACTTCAATGATGTTTTGAAACCTTCTTGTTGTTGAATCTTCCTGGAAGAGCTTCCAGAGAGGTAGGGCAAACTTGGTGTGTAGGATTTGCTGAATGTTATTTTAATGACCTTGCACCTTCTGTTCTGTATTCACTTAGTTAGAGTGGTGGGAGCCAATAAAGAGGTTGGGTGTTGTCAGTAGCTAGTTTCTGTTGAGGGAGAATTGGTCATTTGTAGTATTGATCATTCATTGATGTTACAAAGCTGCAGACATATGTTTCTCTCCTTGTTCCTGTGCATTCAACATTCATTGTTAGTATACAGGTAGATGGTTTTTTTATCCTTTGAGCTCATGAATTAGGATGTCTGGTGGTCACTTTGAAATGACTGTCCAAAACTCCAGTCACAGAGACATGGTCAAAACTGTCAACTTAGTGCTGGGTCTAGAAACCTTGTGTGCTTCTACATGTAGGAATTATCCTACTCTTGCATATATTTGCCTAAAGATTAGGGTATTGACTACCGCATTTTGGCCTAACTGTGAATCTCTGTCACCATAACATTAGTGTTGTGATGTCAGATGTTGTGTGGAAGAGCATTTACCATGCACTAAGGATATATTCCATGTCTCCTTGTGTGTGCAGGCAAGTGTACATGGCACGAGAAAAAGCAACTGGGGAAGTTGTAGCACTGAAGAAAGTGCGTATGGATAATGAAAAAGAAGGGGTATGGCATCCACCTTCTCTGTGCATTCTCTGGATCTGTTTGATCAGTGATAGCCATATTGGCAATTGTCTTCGTGGACTTGTTGATCAGGTTGGGTTTAAGCAGTGTTAGGTAATGAAAACTGCCTTTTCTTCTTGGATTTGGCAAGTGCCTACAGAATGTCTCTGATTTTTTTGTGTAATTAAATTCACACAAATGGGCCCAGGATACTTTGACTTGATTGCTGTTCTGGTTTCTTTCCACATGCCTGCATTTTAGCTGTGAATCTGGTCACCTTGACATGATGTATACATGATTGTTGTACTGATATAGCAATTGGGAATTTTTTTTGGGTCACACAGTTTCCAATCACTGCAATACGAGAGATCAAGATCCTGAAGAAGCTGCAACATGAGAATGTGATCAAGTTGAAAGAGATCGTGACTTCTAAAGGTTTGTTCCTTTTGATGAAGATTTTGTCCTGCAAAAAGGGGTAATCCAAAGTTTCATCGGATGTACACTGGGCTCCAATCTGTGCAATGGCATCTTGAACAGAAATCAAATGTCATATCTAGTTGAACTTTTCAAATGCCTTTCTTCTGAAAGTGTGGAATTATGTCCAATTGAGATTAAGCTGCCTTGCATTCCTGTTCTTTGTAAAAGATTTATGGATCCCTGCCTTGCTCATCTGGCCATAGGCTCTGCTATTGTTAGACTTGTGGTGCTGAGCAATGCGGAAGAAGGCCGATTTTGTATGCTTCTGGAATTCCATGTTTAGTAAAGTATTGATGTTGATGCTGTTGGTTGCAACCAGGACCAGAGAAAGAGGACCAAATAAAGCCAGGTAGGAGTCATTGTCCACTCCTTTGTTATCAAGTTCAATTTTGTCTGATTTTATGTCCTGCGTGCTACCATTTCTGTTGCCTTCATGCTAACAAAGGGTGTGGAATTACAGGGGAAGCCAATAAGTTCAAAGGCTCAATATACATGGTGTTTGAGTACATGGATCATGATTTGACTGGTCTCTCAGATCGGCCTGGAATGCGCTTCTCTGTACCTCAAATCAAGGTTGGCTTACAGTTGGATGAATTGGCAGTGTCCATATATCCTTTTCATTTCATGCCTTCACAGGCAAAAGTGTTCTCAGATTTGTTTCATGTGCATGGAGGGTACAGTGCTACATGAGACAACTGTTGACTGGCCTCCATTACTGCCATGTCAATCAAGTTCTCCATCGTGATATCAAAGGTACTTCTCACTTTCTTTTCTGTGCTTTTATCAGTATCTTATTGATTTATTTTCAGTTTCCTACAATGGGGGTTTTTTGTTACCATATGAAAAAATCATTATGTTTGTTCATCTCCTTCACACACTCATTCATATCTTTAAATGTCCAGGCTCAAATTTGTTGATCGACAACAATGGAAATTTGAAGCTTGCAGATTTTGGGCTGGCAAGGTCATTTAGTAGTGATCAGAATGGCCAGCCACTTACAAATCGTGTGATTACACTCTGGTATAGGTATGTTTTCATTTCAGATCATCCACAAATCCACTGTTGTTGTATCACAGGTCTCTCCCTGATTTCCCCCCCTAAGATTAGAGGGTCTGACTTGCAACCTCTGTACAATATCATCTTGAAGGCCGCCTGGGATTGAATCTGGATATGTCATGACTTTTGCTTCTTGCTGCTCACTAGCTGACTATTGTTGCTGACTCGCAGGCCTCCTGAGCTCCTGATGGGGTCCACAAGGTACACCCCAGCAGTGGACATGTGGTCTGTTGGTTGCATCTTTGCAGAGTTACTCCATGGCAAGCCCATTCTTCCAGGCAAAAACGAGGTTTGCACACTATCTGAGTGTGATTTCAATGTGTGGCATGTGCCCCTTTTATCTTGTCCCAACAAATAGTACATCTCTGAACGCAGTTCATCTATCCAATTCTTGTGAACCTGAATACTGATATACAAGCCAAAATACCTAAGGTTTTTCTGTGCATAGCTTTTGACTTGTTTTTGGAAGATGAGTTTCTGATAGAGATTGTTGTGAAAATTGTCTTTAAAATTGGGTGCATTCCAATTTGTAGTTGAAAAAGGTCAGATGTGGGTTACAGGTGCAATTCTGTGTTGTCCATATGATGTTCACTCCATCTTAAAGGCAGGCCTTTGCTGAGAGCTTATTATGTTTTGCACAGTGTACTGCAGGGTTGACTCATGTATGTTTGACTTGGCACTTTCATTTCCATTTCATAAAAATCTGCAGCAAGAATTGTTGGTACTCATGCTATATACCAACAGTTAATAGAACACAAAAATGTTAACAGTTTGCCCTGACAAAGCCATTTTGGATGTTTGCAGACAGAGCAAATGCAGAAAATTGCAGACCTGTGTGCGTTTCCTGATGAAACAAATTGGCCAGGAGTCAGTAAGCTGCCATTTTATAAGACTCTCAAGCCAGACAGGCCTACCAAGCGACGAGTGAAAGATGTTTTTAAATCGTATGCATTTCTCCTCTGGTTGCAGATCAACATCTTATGGTTATGTAGTTTCTGTATTCACATAGGTGTACTTAGCTGTCCAATAGCAATGTTGAAGCTTTCTTCTGTAATGCTTTTGGGTTCCAGATTCAGGCTGTCTTGTCAAAGAGATTTTGGATCTTGACTAGCCAGCCAGATTTATTTCACCAGAAGCATGAGTGACTGAGTGGTTGCCTCCTTGCTTTCTGACAGTTTTGACCGTCATGCGCTTGAGCTCCTGGAGCGCATGTTGACATTGGATCCTGAATGTGTAAGTGGCTGTTCCTCCCCCTCCTTGACCACTCATGACATTGCAATTTCCAATTGCCCATTATTGTGTAGGATAACATCTGAGGAGTGGAGCCTTCGTGAAATAAGCAGCCCGCCTGAGGCAGAGCTGAGGAGATGCTTATTTTGGGAACACTCTGCTTAGAGGGTGTTACCCTATTTAAAGCACCAGCAGGAAAAAGGAAATTTGGTTTATTCCTGTGATACCTGGCAGATACTGGAATAGAAGAGGCCAGGTGTTTTGAAAGGGGAAATGGCCCACCTTTTGCAGGGGAAAATTTCAGCTTAATAATATGCCCTCCAGATACACTAGAAATCTTCTGCTGGTGCTTTACGTTGTCCATATTGCATTGAGTCCAGGTCTAGTCTTTGCCTGGTATCTCCTTCTGTGTCTTGGTTTGTGAGCTCAATGGCATTGTTTATGACAAATGTTGGTTTCTGTACCTTCTCAGACATATCTTCACTGTCACATTCTGTATAATCTGGGATGTGCAGAGAATTTCTGCAAAAGATGCACTGGATGCTGAGTATTTCTGGACAGAACCATTTCCTTGTCTTCCCAGCAGGTTTCTTCTCACTATCTGATTTATGTCACCATTGCACCCCCTTATTAGTGCATCACTCAGCAGGTGTCCATCTTCGGCCATGTGTCATCCTTTAACCATGATTATGTCAGTCTTGGAAGTCTTTAACTTGAGGTCAGGAGTTTGTGAAGATTATTAGACAGATGTGTTTAAACAGTTTGATTTGTGCATTGCAGCTTACCAAAGTATGAAGCTTCACATGAGTACCAAACAAAGAAGAAACGGCAGCAGAAGCGGCAGCAACAAGAGGAGGCTGCCAAGCGCCAAAAGACAATGCACCAGGCACCACCTCCACATACCCGACTACCACCCATCCAGCAGCAACAACATATACCTGCCCTTCCTCTTCGGCCAGGTCCAAACCAACAAGCTCACAATCTAGTCCAAGGTACACAGCACTATGGAAATAACATGAATAGGGGAGCTGGTGGTAACCAAGGTCGAGCTCCAGGAAGTGGACGACCACCACATGGAGGGTCAAACTTAGGAGGTGGATATGGACCAAATTGGGTGGTATCAGGTGGAGGTGGTGGCTACGGAGGGCCTGTTGGAGGGTATACAGCTCCAAACATGGGGCCACAAGCTGGAAGAGGTTATGGGGCTCCTCCTAGTGCTGGTGGCAGAGTCTCTCAAGGGGTTCCATATGGTGGAATGGGTGGGAACCGGGGACCTTCAGTTGGTGGTTGTGCACAGCAGTTTGGGTATGTTTGAAGTGTGTCAAAGATTAACCTTCAAGTATTTATTGTTGAGTTTTCACTGCAATCTTGTAGATATGTTTGTGTTTGGATATGTCAGATGTTGGCACTGTTAAGGTTTGTGTTAAGATTCATAAACTAAATTTGTGTTGGAAATTTGATTGGATGCATTCCTTGCAGGTCAATGAATGGTGGTGTCTCACAGCAAACTGGGTACGGCGGCCAGCCATACATGCAACAGGTGAATGTCAAACAAAGTTAGTTTTGTGCATCAGAATATTACATGCAGTTGTAGGAATTTTTTTGAATAGGGTTTTCCTTACCTAAGGTTAATACACTTCTGTGTTATGTAATCCAGCCAACAGCACAATATGTGGACATTGATGGGGCTTATGCAAACGCATCAAATTCTGGATTCCCACCACCTTCTCCACACAGGCCAGATTATCGGCAACAACCACACTAGCTCACACTCTATTTGGTCATAAGTGATCTTCAGATAAGGTGCAGTTAGAGTCAGGGAGGTAGCAGAGAGTTTTTATCTGTACATTAGTTTCTTCTACTGCATCTGCTGATGAAAGAGATTACCATCCTCAGTGCTTTGTTTCCCTACAATTTCAATGTGGTTTCAAATTTTGTTCTTGCAGATAGGTGAGCTTCAATTTTAACGTCATTTTATGGTGTTCTATCATAGTAAGGTTATCTCCAGCAGAACCCCTGAGTTCCTCTGGTGAGACTAGAATGACCATGTTGAGATATCATGATATAAAAGTGGAAAGCATTCTTTGACTGACATTATGACAGCTAAGTGTTTTAAAATGTAAGTGTGGGGGTTAATATATATGTGATATGATGTACAAAATTTAGCAGAACTCATGATTAATGGATAAATGATCAAATACATGTGGAAGATGAATTTTTGTAACTCAATATCTGGAAAGAACTTTCTGCACATACTGCCAAAATGAGGAGAGCAAGCCGATGTCCTGTGAAATTCAGTACTGCCTACCTTGTAGAACACCTACTCTTTGAAAGACATCATAAAAAATCTAATTTGCAACCTCCAGCAAAATAGCCTACAGAGCATACCACTGTCCCTTAATTTCAACCCTGTTCCTCAGTTGCAATCTAGTTTTTGTGTTTATCCCAACATGTTTATGACTAGTTGAAAGCCACATTTTACCTGCAGCGTACTGAAAAAAATGTGACTGCAAAGGCTGCCACTGTATCTAATGAAAGTGCCAAAAGAGGGTGACATCAGGGTTCAGGTCTTAAAAACATTTGCGATGAACAATAGGTGGACCAGCCTCATCATACTCTGCTTTGGTGATGTGCTGGTTCTGAGGAAACACTACTTTGGCCAGGATTGCACCCCCCATCCATGCAGAATTCCGCATTGTATTCTCTGGCATATACTCTGGTGGCTGTGTCACCCCACATCAAGTTAGAAAATGACAAACTCATCCCAAACATTTGCATCCATATTGAAGAGGCTAAGGTAACTTCCATCCATGGGGGAAACCATCCAGAACATATTAAAAACAGGACAGACCTGCACAGCCTATACAATCTTTTGAACAAAGCATAATGTTGAAAATGATCACACCTTGATCAAAGAAGGTCTCACTGAGGGATTTGCCAACAGCACTGCTTCCTTGTGGAATCGAGTATCCAACCCTGCAATGATAGGCAGACATGATACTTTCAGGCTGCATGATGGAGGAGCAGACAGAAAAAAAACCTCCACAAACCTTCATATGTAATTACATGGAATCAAGCACAATTGCTGAAGTCATGTTGCAACATGAGGGAGATGCATGCACACCAGTCATGGTAGAGGTGCCCCCACACAACACTATGTTCTCAATCAGTTGCCGTTGATTTTCTGGAGGGTAACAGAGAGAGAGACACCGCAGCAACTGTTCAGTTATCCCATCCTCCTCAGTACCCAATATTGAGGGGCGGTATAATGCCTCGCCCACAGTATACCTCTCTCTTCCAATTGAGATTACCTGTAATTTGTAAATAGAAGCTTGTTAATTCCAGAACACAGCAGTTTGATTCTCTGCACTCCATAAGACCCGCACACAATGCCACAGTCAGCAACAGGAGTGGACATTTTTTGCACTTGGAACATGGAAACTTTATGGACCTGTCCATCTGGCAGCGTATGCTCCACAGAGGGGCAAGCTTCAGCAGAGCTGTCATAGTCAGACTGGTCTTCTGGCACCTCTGCATATTTCTCCTTGAGCATTTGAACTGTGGAGAGGTCCAAGCTCACATTTGGATTTGACTCTGAAAGCTGGCGTGCAAGCAGGGCTGTGAGGTCCTGGCCACCAAGCTCAAACCTCTTCACTGCACTGTGTTGAATGGCACCTTCCCACACAGGAGCAATATCTGGCAGTTACACACACACAGTCGACAGAGGGCCTTGGCCAACATACATCAGGGTTAGTGTCAGTAGAGTTGGCTTGCAAAACAACAGGAACACCAAAACTGACTGGCGCACTAATCACCTCTTGCACTTTAGAAATGATCCAGCTGGCAGTGAATACACAGAATCCGTGCAATGGTCCAGATATTCATAGCCACAGATATCTATGAAATTCCAGAGAAATCTCTATGACAACAACTCAAAGGATCTGTATCCCATAGCCACACAAGAATATTGGACTAAAAAAGAATTCAGCAATTAGGCATCTGCAGAAAAACCTTCCTCAAATAAAGGCATGGGGCACCAAAAGCATCTCAGTTGACAGACATGCTTACTGCACTTCAGAAATGAGCAACCCAATGCCTTGGAAAGAGGTTGCATATATAAAACAACAGACCTATCTGAAGAACTTGCAAAGGGATCCAAATTATGGACTCTTGTGCTGTGTGTGTTTAAATCAATTTATTGCATAGTTACCTATCTTCCCATGTCCGATATCAACTGCAACTCCAGTGATGCGACCAACAGCATAAAGAGACAGCACTGCCTGCTCAACCGCATAAAGACCCCCAACGTTGAATGTCTCAAACATGGTCTGCACCATTCTCTCTCGTGCTAGCTGGAAAATCCCACAAAGGTGCACAAATAAGTCAATAAGCACAACAAGAGATAGAGCAATCACAGAAAGATTCAAAAACCTGACTACAAAGAAGAGGAGAGAGAAAGAAACAGGAGCAATGTGACAAAATACAGAGGAGAAGCAGAAAACCACCTTTGGAGTTAGAAGTGGTTCTGTAATCAAAAGCTGGCCCTCATTGCCAGCCTCCCAATTGAGGCCTGTGTAGAAGACATAGTGCCATAAATCTTCCATTGCATCCCAGTCTGTAATCATTCCTCTCTCAACAGGATGCACAATTTCTCCTATGGCTCCTGCTTTCTTCTGCTTTGTGGCTCCATTGGCTATGTCCAATTTATCATCTGCCACTCTTGTCATTATTGTTGGAAGTATCTGTACAAAAATGAGAAGAGATGAGATGAGATTTCCACCGCACACACACAACACCAAAAAAAAAAAAAAAAAAAACCAATAATTCCTCAGAAGAACATCAAAACTTTGATTCTAGCCTCTCGCTGTTATGAAAGGGCTTCACGAACTCTAGGGTTTAGAAAGCAGAAACAACAAACATTTTCCGAGTGC
>Ga0209208_10003858_pt1 | contig 21432 bp, 19 predicted proteins | sample S1TSphfallax_3_FD_187694 | JGI IMG/M metagenome (GOLD analysis project Ga0209208, IMG submission 187694) | Host-associated microbial communities from peat moss isolated from Minnesota, USA - S1T2_Fd - Sphagnum fallax MG (SPAdes) (version 2) | ecosystem: Host-associated > Plants > Peat moss >...
ACTTTCATGAAATTGGTGACCCCTATTTCGTTTTTGTGGCTCCAATGAGTATCACCAAAATTATCATCCAAAACACATAAGGTCAAAAGAAATATGAATATGAAAAAGGTAAATTGTCACTGGCATAAAAATTTATCACAGATATTAGTACCACTATGAACTTCTACAAGATAGGCCTAAGCATTTAAATGCAACCACGTTTATGTATTATGTTGCACAAATACATAAACTTAAATAGGACATATACACACAAAAATGTGAATTTCAAAGGAGTTCAAATAATGTGACATGAGGGTTTTTCATCAGATAACGTTTTTCTAGGATTTATTTATGTCAAATTGAATCCAGTGTGAGTAAGGTTCCAACTTTTTTTATGCTTGGTAAATTATTATCTTTGAGGAATTGTTTTGGAGTCCCATCTTTCATGTTATGAGCTTGTAAAGCATGTTAAAAAACAGGAGGGACCATTGTTCCACAATTCAGAATTGAGTTTCACCTCATTTTTTTGGGACCTACTTCATGCAACTAGTGACACTACAAAGACTTTTACAATCACACAAAGATAACAAAAGTGATTGGATCTAAAGTTTGAAAACATCTTGAAAATGTTCATTTCTGCACTTCCATAACTTTACAAACATGCAAATAACAAAAGCATGGGTCCAGTATGCTCAAATTGTTCAAAATGCATAGCTTTTACACTTCCAAAGAGGTAACAAAAGGAGTTGGATTCAAACATTTGTGGTCACCATTTCCACACACTAGAAGGCTTTTTTCATGTTTGGAACACTCATATTGAATTGAGGTTTTCCTTATTTGAAGGTTACTCTGTGGTGGGAAAATTTGAAATGGCAAAAATGTTATAACTAGATGTAATGGCATGGCATAGTTGACATTTCACAGCATAATCTCATGCACTCATAGGTTTGTATGATACGGCATAAATGCCATGGGTGATAAGGTTTGCATGCATGCCTGATGTTATTTGAGTGACATTTCTTTAATGTGAGCAAGAAATTCAAGATGCAAAGAAACCTAAACATAGTATGCATATTGTGCAAAATGTTGGCCATGTTTCAACAAGAGCATATTTCCATCCCATGTTTCAAATATGTGAGGGGGGGCCATGCCAACCATGACACATGTCCTGTTTCTTCATGAATTTATGGGTATGCCATGCCACACCTTGTCCCATTCCAAATTCTTTTTTCTTTTTTTTAATTTGAGCTGGAAAAAGGTGCACCTACTTCATAAAATACTATATAGAATATATTTGACCTCTCACATGTTGATTGTTTGTCCTTTGTCACTTGTCAACCATTTTGTTTTGTGTGAACTTTCAAAAAAATGAGAAAAATAAATTTTAAAAGGGAATATTCCATTGTAGATTTCCCTTTTTTTGTTGGAAAAAAATTGCCAAATTTTGATTAAAAAAACAAGGAAAAAATTTCGCCTCATTTCCCCTCTGCCTCTGTGGCTTTGGCTACAGGTTGCTACAGCCTACCTCAACATTTTAATCTAATGAAATTGTCACAAGTGGGCTTGTTAAATTTACCTACTTTCCTTTTGCAAATTCTAATTCTCCACTTTTCAAATTCAGTACATTTTTTGCAACTATTCTGTTGAACATGTGATGCAAGCACAAGGGTGCTTGGTTGGTTACTTTGGAACTTCAAAAACAAAACAAAAGTAGCTTTCACATTGACTCAACAGATCCTTCATTTTCTGCTTAATGACATGGGGTCAGTGTCTTAACAGACACCAGAATTTCATCCGTCTTGAAGTGATTATATTCACAAGGTCTAAAGCCTGTGGAGGCCACACAGTAAACAAATGAAAACAAGGCCTCCCTAAACTTGGCAAATAGATTTCAAGAAAGGAATTCTAGATTCAGTTTACTTCATTTCCATGCAATTCCAAGCATCCATTCTCAAGCTCAGCAGACAAACACTTTAAGCGGCTACTGCAAACATATGAGAAACTAGCTGTCAGAGTGTATCATGCAACACACAGCATGATACCAGATCGAGGGACATGAAAATGAAGTATGGCTATAACTTATAAGACCCAGTTCTTACACAATGCAGTTGAGGGAAGAAAAAATGATAGTAGGATACGGTTTCCATTCATATTCAGCAGCAAAAATTGTAGGCATTCCACCCACACCTAAGACTCTGGCACTGTGATGTAAAGTAGCACTCAGGACTTACATACAATTTTCCATCCTCCTGTTCTGTCCTGAAGTTTTCACATTGAGATATGCATGACACTTTTTACTGTCAGACAAGAGGTTGTTAGACCTCTAGGCCTTTCAGTGTTGCTTCCCGATGGTTTGGGGATAAAACACTCTCTGGGTTTTTGTTTTCTCAAGGATTACCTTGCTTAATGGTTCCTGTGGATGGTAGACATAGAATGTGCGTATAATGGTCTCTAGTATCTCAGGAGCATATATCCGCAGCATAATGAAGGCCCAGTAGAAGTACGGGACCACTACGTAACGGTGTGATCGAAGTACACCCAACACAGCTGCCCTTGCACAGTCCTCTGCATAGGCCAGTGGAATTGACCCGAAATGTGCCTGCCCATATTGACATGTCAAAACTCTTCCTACTTGCAACTCTGCATTGCAAAACCATGACATATCTAACACCATTTACAATATCATCCATTTCTACATAAACTCAATCTTGGATTTCGCACACTCTACCCAGCAGGTTCAGGATGTTGACCAAAATACTTCCATAGATCTATCAAATCTATTATTACAAAGATGTTGTTTTCATAGAGATTGAAGGTAGCTGTAGTATCCCTCCTTCCTTCAGAGCTCCTTTGCAGTTTTCAACCTGCTTATCTCATCAACAGCTTCAAAGCTGACTTTTGAGGAAGGCATGTTCTGATGTCTGGGTTTAGATTGGATCATTTTGAACAACATTTTGATCTTGACCATCACTCAGAGTTTACTTCAAACATATACTGAAGTTGATACAGACCTACATATCAACAGGACACACTGATTGAAACTGCACAAATCAATCAAGATATGACAAAATTAACCATAAAGATTACGGTTTCATGAATGAGACAACACTTACATCACGTTGATCAGGTGGCTTCACAGATAATTCTCCGTCATCAGAGACAAACTTCCCCTTTGTTATTTCACTCTCAATCATTCCCGGCATCACTATTGTTATTCCAATTGTGTCTCCCACCTCCACGTGTAAAGTTTCAAAAAACTGCACTAAAGCTGCTTTTGCAGCCTGTTCAAAAGAAATTAAGATATTCAGTGTGCTGGTGCTATCTGTGACAGCGTGACAGCCCTATGGCAAATGGCTACATTCAGATACTGAGCATTGAACTGCAACCACAATTCAATCAGGTAGTTTGGAATTTGAATGAAAGGTGAAGTTGGGATAGCAGCAATCTCCTTACATTGTATATGGATTGGCGGGGGTGTGGGATAACACTTGCCATGGAGTCAATCACTAAGATTTTTCCCTGACTGCGACGCAGGTGTGGTAGCGCATAGAATGTAGGATATACGCTCCCCCAAAATAACACATCCTGCACAAAAAATTTCACGTAAGTAGCCTACTTGAAGGCAATGGCAGCAGCTAGCTTGTGAAAGCATATCTTACTGACATAGCACATACTATCTATGCTACTGTGATCACGCGACAGTTCTGTCAGAATATTCATCAATGTCTCACACACAAGTGTTCAAGTTAGTAGTAAGCATCCTCTGTTATGTGTCACTTGGAACCCTGAAAAATCACAGATCATGATCCTTAACATTTTGCAACAAATAATCCACCGTCGTGGGAGTCAGGGGCATACCATAACTTGCAACATCCCAGCTGTGTTTTTAGCTGCCTCAAAAAAGAAACTATGTACAATCCCCGCATTATTTACCAAGTGATCCACTGCATGAGAAAACCCTAGATCAGTTGTACAAACTCTATATCATAAAATGCAAATTCAGATCCTCACCCACCTTGTCATGATAACACCACAATGGCTTCTGGCAGAATTTCAGACTTGATGCTATCAATCTTCTGCAGTAAAAGTTCAGTGATATGATGTAAACTTTCCATAACAATTAGCAAAATAGCACATTGCTCTTCTTCTTTGAAGAGATGAGGAGAGCTGATTACAATTAAGAAGCATGAGCATAAATGAGCTTCCAGTTACTTGTGTTTCAGCAATCTCTGAAACATGAGGCACTGGCCTTCTGACCAACTCCCATGCCTGCAGAGGGTCACATTGACCTCATTTCCAACTGGGACAAGCAACCTCGCAACCTCTGAGGATTCTGGATTAGGTTTCGAAGACTTACACCGACCGTATTTGTTCACAGTCTCGTCAACAAAGCGTTTGCAGTCTTCTTGTTTTGTGACGTCTGCTACGATAACGTGCACATCGACTGCACCTTTCTTCATTGCACGATCCGCCACCTGCTTCAGCAGATACTCCCGTCGAGCAACAATTACCAACCGTGCCCCTCGCTTTGCATACTGATACGTCATATGCTGCATGTGCAAGACCCAGCCATGGTAGCCACATACGTACATCCCAAGCTGCTGCCATCATTAGCAAAATTGATACCTGCAGTCGCTATTACCACTGGAGAAAGCACCTGAGCTCGATAACAACATTTCTGGAAGGCAAAATCTTGAGGAGGAGGAGGATGACCTATTTGTTGGAAGGCATCTGAGTCACAGACCTCTCCAATGCCAGAGGATGCGCCTGTGATGAGGATCACCTTGCCTCGGACATCTTCACACATTAACAAGCCGACAAGGAACTTTATCCACCTGATGAAGCTCAGAGCTGGATAAAGCAATAGTAGTACAAACGCCGCTGCATGGCCAGTGAACCACGTGACACAGCAACATGGATTTCAGAATCATGCATCGCCGCGCAAGAATATTAAGCAAAGTAATTTGTTTAAAAATCTTGATTAGATCAATTGCACTCGAGAAATTCTCAAATGAGCATTCTAAGTGTAGTAATCAGGCAGTACAAGTTCGATTCGAAGGACCCGCCAAAGTCCGCGGATGGAAAGGACAACGATGTTAGTGTATGCATGAGAGTTTGCTAGATTACATACTTGTAGGCGGCAGTACCAAGTCCAACGCTGTTATAAGTATCGCCATGATCTGCTTCTAGAGAGCTTGCAAAGTTCAAACCCCCGCGCTAGCACTGCAGCTCAGATTCCAAACGTCAAAAGATTAGATCTATCAGGAACTCCTAGTCTCCGGTCCGTTCCCTTCTCCTTCAGCTCGTCAACAAAATTGCATCACGCGAATGAAGTTTAAATCCACAAAGAAGAACACAAACCGAGAGGAATTCTCGAGATCAAGTATGCACAGCCGAGATCAAACCTCACACACACAAGTAGCAGAGGGAGCATATAGTCTTCGATCCACTGCACTGAGCCATTCCGAGTCTTGATGTAACAAGTTTCTAACTTTAGGGTTATGAGTGCTGAATAGAAAGTGGTTTTAGGGTTTTTCAAGGAAGCATGTTTCTTTTCTGTTGGCAGCTGGGAGTGTTTGCTCTCAATGGTGTGGAGAGGAGGATTGTCAAATGGAGATGTCGTGGTGTTTGACAGCATTGAAATTTTTGTGTCGTTTTTTTATGTTTGGTATGTGTGTGTTGCTGCTAGATACAGAATGATTGTGTAGCAAGGGAGCTGCCAAGTGAAGTGTGCTTGACGAAAATCTCACAGTGCAATTGTGGAAGGACATGCAACAATGCAAATAAGTAGGTGGTTTTGGGCTTTCAATCTCAGGGAGATTGTGAAAGATTGGTTTTCAAATCTCTGTTTTGAATGGAAGTACAAGAGAAACTGATGCACAATGTATTTAAGCAAGCAAAGTTTCTATGTAAGGGTTGGTTTTGATGGTTGATGAGAGGGATGATGAGAAGTTTAAAGGTTTTGAGAGTGGCCAAAAACTTTATATGTTTGGGTTGATTTGTATCTAGGTTTTGTTGACTTGCATTTCATAAGAGAGTACCTTGAGTTTTGGGAACTCTGAAGAACTACAATAGTCCATTGAAGTTACAAGGTCAATCATACAAAGAAGGATTGTGATTCTTTGTAAGACTTTTGAAGCAATCACTAGGGGAAGTGATATGTGTTGCCTTCCTATTTTTATGTTTTGTCAAGTGGAGGGATGGTGTTAGGAACACTAGATTATGTGATCTATGTGGAATGAGGATTTACATCACTAAATGTAAACAGGAACTTGAGTTTCCGTGTAAGTCCAATGTGGTTTTAAGTTCGTGTGGGTCTAAAGACTTTGAGAAGAAGGAGGCCAATGGGCTCAAGAAAGCGAGATCAAAACGATTTAACCCCTTGGAAACCTCAAGCCTCTCTTTGATGAAGAAGGTTGTGTCTTATGTGGTTATTAGACAAGACTTAGGTGGTTTCTAGCTTATACCAGTTTGAAACTCTAAGAATGTATTTGCCATTCAATACGTATGTGATTTGTGTTATGTTTGTCTTACGCCCTAGTTTTTGTCACACTAAATCTTGACTCATGCAGCTCATTAATAGCGTTTTTTTTTGTTTTTTTCCAAATTTTTGCACTATGGCAACTAAAAAAACCTAACACTAATTGTGCAAAGATTTTTTTTGGAAACAAAACTTGCAAAAGTCCCCATATTTTGAGGGAAAAAAGTCACAAGTTGCCATATTTAGACAATGAGTTCCTACTAGTGGCCAAAACTAAATAGAATTTTTTTTTAAATTGTTCTACTGTCTGACCTCTACCAAATGTGTTTCATTCCTTGTGGATGATCGCCAATCCATCTATCTAATCGACAAAATTGAAACCCAAAAAAAAAAAACCCTACTCTCGAAACGATTGCATGTGCAAACATTGTAAGCAAATTAAGTACTGAAGTTTAAACTTTCTATTGATGGAAAATGATCGCGACTACAAATCTAACTACCGATACATCTTGTTGTTGGTTGTTGAAATGTTGCAACACCGTCATCAATTTTGAGTCCCTTGTGCATGCGCCAATCATTTACATGTGCAATTGATAGGAAGCAAGGGAAGTAAATCTAGCTCGTGTTAACCCACGAGGCATGACATACATGTGCCAGTTGTAGATCGCTCCATTACTTTCAACGCATAGCCTTAGACTATTTGGTGCACCCTATGAATATTAGATGCACATTCTAGAAGTCCAAACTTATCAATTAATGTGTTTGTTAGGCATAAAAGTATTTTCAAATGTGTAAATTACACTTTTTCAAAACTATTTTTGACCTACTTTTTCTTGTCCAAATGAGGTGCAAAAGAATGTTTTAGAAATGTTCAAATGTAGAGAAGGTCTCACGACAAAATTCAATTCCAAATTTTTATTTATTTATTCCTAATGACTAGCAAAGGTCATGGGAAGTAATCAAGTAAGTCCCATCCCTAAGATGTGGGCACATGTCTAAAGCAGGATACTTAAACCATTGAATTTTGAACTCACAGTGCCCTTGATACCTAATAGTAGGTAGTAACCTATTTGTCGTTACCTAGTAATAACCTAAAAACCATTAGGTTTTTATTTTTATTCCCACTTTGGACACATGCAAACTCGTCAATCTTGCCTCTCACCTAGAGAGATGCATTGTGAGTTGTGGTGCCATGCATTATTTGATGCCATTTGAACCTATCTATTGATATCGTTGAAAGATTTGTCATGGGTATCTTGTTTTTATATTTGTTTTTTTGGTTCTACTACTATTGAAGTTTTGTGTTTAGACACTTTGAATTTTCAAACCCACAATGTGACAATGCTACTTGCTTTGCAAAGGTTACAATTCAAAGTATCAGACTTGTGCTATTGCACAGATTGTTTACACCTTAGGGGCACAATTCACACAAATGTCATGTTGTAGTTATCAAGAAAGTACGACCTCAATAGAACTTGCTTGAAAAAGGCGAATGAAGCCATGACTTTGCAACTTATGTCTAAGTCTTCATTTTAAACAGGTAACCAATTTTTTTCTTCATATGTTTTGAACCCTAAACATTTAAAAATGCTAATGGAGTTCAACCAACAGTTACAAATTGTCTTCCAAAACTTAGGTTATGGTGTGAACTTACCTATAAACATTGAGCATTTACCATCATTTGGTTTTCTTTTTAACATCTCCTAAAAGTCTAAAGAGAGAACCTAAAACTAAATTGTTAATGGACATTAGTTAAGAGAATGACAGTATATTACAGCCAAGGACTAGAGGATGTTAGACTTACATGATACAATTGTTGATCAATTGTTGAATCCACTAACTTCATTTTGTGGCCCTAATCCAACCTCTAGAATTGAATTCCAAAATTAAGTTACAAGCTTCCCAATGTGCATGTTCCCAATGGACCTAATTATTCCAAAGAAGACAATAATGCATGGTAAATGAACTTTGTTGTCAAGTCATGTTAGTTTGAAACTTGTGCTTACCATCAATCTTGAAAATTGTTGCATTCCAATTGTGACAAATAGTTTGCAAGGATTTTTTAATAGTATTTTATGGGCCATGTGGCATGTGTTTATCTTGAATTTAACATTTGGTGCTCACATGAGTTGATGCAAGGAGTACAATTGAATGTAATGTCCAAAAGAAACCTATATTGTAAAAGGTTTTACTAATGCTTACCCAATATGATAAACTAGAGTTTGTGTGAGGCCCTTTGAACAATTCATTTCAATTTTGTGCATGTTTGATGGCCTTTGAACATTTCATGTGAGTTCATTAGGTCATACTTGTCACAAGTCAACTTGATAGTCAATATGACCTAATGACTTATGACATGCGATGCTTCACTATGCCTAAAAATAATTATGTCTTTTTTTCTTCTTGTTAGAATGTTTACACATTCTTTTCATTAATGTGTGTATGATGCATTCATGAAATGGTGCCATTGCAAAGAAGGTTCACATTGTTCACTAATGTTTAGATGGGAAATCAAAGGAACAAGTTTTTGACAAAAGTAGAAAAAATCAAGTTTTGTGAAGAATAAAGAGTTGCAAAAGAATAAGCTACCATAGCTAAAGCAAGGAAGTATGACCTACCACCCAAATTTAAAATCTTGTTGATATATTATTATTAGATTTTATGGCATGTGGAATATTTAAGATTGTTTACATTTAAACAAATTCAATGAACTATGCACATGAATGAGCTATGTTGTGGTAGGGTTCTAGTCCCATATTTAAATTAAGGGCTTGGAGGTTCAAGTACGAACATTGTTCATGAATGTACTTGCACATACTTGTGCATTAGTGGCAACCATAATGCATAAGTTTTAGTTTACACTCTAGTTGCTACAAGTTTAATTTGCATGTGGCATATAAAATTAATTTTTAAATCTATAAAGGCATGGGCACTCCTTTGTAGGGTGGAGACATTATGGTTGCAGAAGCAACAACGTCAAGAAAGGTGCAAATTGCAAGCTATCCAACGGTCATCTTTGGGCTCATGTTCACAAGGAAATCCAGATTATGATGATTTAGCATTCAGAATTGGTAGTTCAAACTTTAATGATCTAGCAATTAGAATTTATGGTCTAGATTCTACTAATCCAGCAATTAAAGTTAATGGTGCAAGGTGTGATGATTTAACAACCAAAATTAGAGGTCCAAATCCCTAATGATTCAAGAATCAAAATTGGTGGTCTAGATTCTATTAATCCAACAATTCGAGTTGATGGTCTAAAATGTGATGATCTAGCAACCAGAATTAGTGGTCCAAATTCTGATGATCTAACAATCAAAATTGGTGAACCTCCAAATTTTGATGGAGGTGTAAGAGTATGAAGGTGGAGGACATGTGCAAAATTGGCAAAACAAATGGTGCAACTTTTAGAAGGCATTTTGCCTTCATTTAATGAAGAAAAAAAGAAGGATACAATTAGAAGGTTTACAAAACATTAAAGGGTGCAACAATATTTACCAAATTATGTTAGGCATGGAAAGGATGCTAAGAGCAATCGCAAACTAGAAGGTGCCATTAAAACTATTTATAATCAACTTGCTACTACAAGACACAACCAACACCTAATTTACAAAAATGTCTTGTTATCTATAGTTGTGTCTACAAATGGTAGAAGAAGCCAAAACCACATTGCAAAAATAATAGGGCCCAACCATTATTCTATCCAAAAAACAATGGTTAAACATATACATATTCACCACACATGTGAAAATATTTGGGGAGGCTTGCCTAAGAAACATCGATGTGATGTTGTGAATAATGAAAATTGGGAGCTGATTATGAAGTGGTAGGAAACATTTACAACTGTTTCACCAAATCAAAAGGATGTGAAAAGGCCAAGAATTAATCCAAAAACATTTGAACGACATGCAACAAATTATTTGGAAGAATCACAAGTACAATTCTAACCACCTTCCCTTGTTTGTAATTACATAATATCTAAACATTTCTAGGAGATGAATCCAAAGATTTCAAAAACATTGTGACATTTCTACTTGGTTACTTTATGTTTTGATTAACCACTTAAAAACAACTAGTTATTAATTGTTGTTAGGAACAAACACAATAAATACTTGTCAAATCTATGGGATAAACATTGAGCGGTCCTTGTCAATAGGAATTTTGTATGATGAACTACTTGGGGTCAAATTTTTTTGTTTACATATTGTTCAATTAATAGATGATCAGCAATTGTTTGGGCTAAACATTGATTTGTTGGAAGGGCATCATGGCTAGACTTGTTAAGTTCTAATCCTTGAATGTTACTTTGCAATCCAATATTATGTTGGTTCTTACATGTAATGAAACGTACATCTACTTGTTTGATTAAATGTGTATATATTTCTATTTGCTGGTTAATCACATGTGTAACATGTGTCTGCTAGCTAATAGTCAATGTACTTTTACATGTAATTACATTAATATCCACTTGATAACTTGTAAGTAAGTAGAATTAAATCATGATGGGTCACTAATGTCACTTGCCTAACTAACAATCAATAGACAAATATACATCTACTTGTTTAATCATTAGCAAGTAGATTTACATGTAGTTGCATTGATATCTACTTGACAACTTGTAAGTAAGTAGATTAAATCATGATGGGCCACTATTGTTACTTGCCTAATTAATAGTCAATAGATTCATATGTGTATTTAATTTTACATTTACTTGTTTAATCATTAGCAAGTAGATTTTTACATGCCCCATCACTAATGTTACTTGTTTAAACAATACTCAATAGATTAATATATGTATTCAACTTGACACCTATTTGTTTAATTTTGAACAAATATGCTTCTATAAACTCCATCTTTACTGCTACTTGTTCATCAAGTAATCAAACTATTTATACTTGACATATATTTGTTCAATAATTGAAAGCTAGTAGGTTTATACTTTCTATGTCACTATTGTTACATGTTTATTTAATTGTCAATACTTTCTTATATGTAATCAAATTAGCAAATCAGTTGTTTAATTGTAAGCTTGAACATATTTATGCTTGTTGTATTAAATTGTGTGTTATTTGCTAAAATGCATTCAACTGAGCCTTGATTCAAGTACAAGATAGCTAGTATGTAACTACTATATTTTGTAGACTAGTTTTATCCACTTACTTTCTATGGGTTATGTTTTAATATTGTTACATTTGAGTTGCATTGTGAAATCCACGATTATATAACTGTCCATTTCTATTTGATTTTTTTTGCTAGCTACATTTTGGTACCTGTACATTTTAACTTTTCATTTTGGCATCCAGTTCACATGTGAATGGCACTAGGTTATCCATACAACCTAGGTTTTATGTTATGCCAAAATTTTATCTTCTATTAACCATGAAATTTGCAACATGTCATGATATTTGTTCCATAATTAATTTTTATAATTACATAGGTGATTTACTCTAGTTTGGGTAGAAAAACAATCTATGTAAATCTAAGTACTTATTGATTTATTGAATTTACTACTTGGTTTAGTGATTTGTAGAAGCATATTAACTTTTGTATGTTAATTTGGGCTCTATAGTTCGATTCTTATAGTTGATTTATGAAGGCAAACACATCATGCCAAGTTGGTTTGCGAGCATTTGAAGGCTTGAAACCTTACTATGTATGTCAACTGAAGGAAAGAAATACTTGCACCTGCAAGTACCATGTTGAAGTGGCAAAATTGAAATTAGGGTTCAACAATATGCGCACTACTTCAAAGGGGGCACAAGGTCAAAATTGCAAATGTGATTGTGATGCTTGCTTCAATGTTATTCCAAGTGACAAATGCTAAGCTAAAAAATTTCAGTTTGTGGGTTTAACTAACATGTGGGACTCCATATTGTGTCTAGTGGAAAATTTAGCTTGGCACAATCCCAATTGTGTGAAAGGAAATTACAATGAGTGTGGAATTGACATGTTGATGACATGTCCTATGGAGGAAAATAACACTTCCACAAGTTTGATGTAGTGGAAGTGTCATGAATTAGTCATCCATGGCAAGACAAAGGCTAGAAAGGATAATAAGGTCTTGAGGTTACAATACAAAGAAACCACTTCTAGGTTTTTCTTGGACTATATGAGGCCTAGAATAAAGAAGTTCATCATCCACAATTTTGTTGCTTGATTCCAAGTGGAGCAATACAAAATTTGTTTGGACACTTTTCCTAAGACTTATGTGATGTCAATTGTTGACTTTGCAAAAAACTACACCCATCAAGAGTACAATGAAGTCCAAGAAATGCATTGCCATTCCTTCCAATTGACCATATTGGTCCACATTTGTTACCGTTGGAATAAGGATTACCTTGTTAATCGATATTTAAACAAAGAAAAATTGATCATAGAATACCATTATTACTTGTCAAATGACAATGAACATGACACACTGTTTGTGCAACATTGTTTTGAGCTACATTGGGTTCACCTAATGCAATGTGGCTTGTTTCCAAATGAACATATTGTGTGGTCTAACAATGTGCAATGCAGTTTAAGTCAAGGAGGACATGGTACCACATGGCCATGTAAGTTCATTTCCCTTCAATTCCATGTTTTTGTTAAGACGTTTTTGCAAAATTATGTTTTTTAATGCATTTTCAAACACTTGCTTGAAGTTGGATCAAATGTAGGGTTCATTGTTGGACTTATGTTTTCATGCTTAGGTAACCAATCAAAAAAACGAGATGCAAGCCATTTGCGACATGGTTATTGTATGGTATGGTCCAATTTCGGGTCCAAACATGGGAAGGGAATACATGTTGGCATTGCAACTATTTTGAAACAAGAAATTAAGAAGGAACAACTATGAATGGATGGTGAAAAGCTTCAAAATGCTACTAATGTGGTTGTTTTCTATCAATGGAAACAAAATCAAGATCATGTAGCACACCCTAATGCAAGGAGGACTATATCCAATTTTTTCCACTTGGTGAAACATGAAGATGTAAACCATACTGCAGTCTAGGATTGTAAAAACATATAAGGTTCTCAATCCTTACACTCTATTTGTTTTGTATCTCACATGGATGTAATTCTTTTGAAGCTATGAAAACTAGCATGCTTTTGTTTTAAATGCATGGATGATAATGTGGACTTTTGTGAAAACAAAACAAATTTAGAACCATGGAGACTACACACACTTGAGCCTTTAAATGTAACTTAGGTACAAATTTGTTACCCATTTTATTTTTGTTTTCATCCATAAGCTCATATTCCACTTTGTAACCTAGGTAATATTTGCATAATTAATTTAGTGTTGTCTTCTTTTAACAAAATTTGGGTGTCCCATAATTTTCCAAGTATACTTGTGCTAAGACAGTTGATAGGAAATAAATTGAATTATGTAAAGAATGTTCATTAATTCCATCACATTTGTTATGTTTTGTGTACCTTTATTTGGCAAGTTCATGGAATCATGGCTAACATGCAAGATGGTGGTTATGATTCTGAAGATTTTAAGGTGGACCATGATTTTGAAAATGAGGCATCTAAGGTGGAAGTAGGGGACAATTTCACAATCATTACTAATGAGCCAAAGAATGGGGATCCTTTTTTTGTCATACTATGTGATAAAACATTACATAGATGTGAAGCTACATTCAAAGATGGTTGGGGGAACATGTGGTATGAAGGTGACATGATCATAGGTGTTTGTGTGGTATCAAAAAATGGCAACCCTAAGAGGCCAAACCACTTCATATGTGTTTTTGAGGAATTATTCACCTCTTGCCTTTGCCTATTCTCATTTGGTGTTAAATTCAAAAAAATTCATGCTCCCAAGTGCCACTTGTAAAGGCAATCCCAAGTTCTCCATGCCTTCAAGTGGTGTGGAGAATGGGGAGAAAGGTGGAGGTGGGGGTTTGATTGGAGTTGACAATTCGGCCTTAGCATCTGCCATTAGCAATGGGGAAGATTTAGGGCCTTTCATTCGAATGGCATTCGAGATCAGGAGACCGGAGTATTTGATTCATCAGCTCAAGGGATTTGTGAAGAAGAAGGAAGTTGAGATCGAGGATATGTGTAAGTTGCATTATTCGAAGTTTATTAGGGCTTTTGATGAGCTTCGTCATGTGCTTCTGGATGCTGATGAACTCAAGTCCAGGCTGGCCAAAAAGAATAAACAATTACAGCTAGTCGGAGATGGACTGTTGACAATGTTGGATTCGCTTATTGAGTCTCATGGTACCAAGAAAAATCTGATGGGGGCTATCAACTCTCTCAAGATTTGCACTGTTGTGGTTGATTTGTGCATGAAAATGAATGATCATGTGCTGGAAAATGGCTACTATCCAGCTTTGAAAGCACTCGACATAGGAAGAACTACACTTTGTTCCTTGGTTTGTTTTTTATTGTTTTATTGTTGTTTTGATGAATTTAATTTGCAATTTTGATGCGGTGATAAAATGGGTTCTGAAGTTCTTGCTTTGGTTTTAACATTTTGATTAGCATCTAGTACTTGTTGTCAAAAAAGGAAGGTAATTATGTTCCATATGTCAAAAATGTGAAGCAATAACTATTGACAACTTTCATTATAGAATATTCAAGTTCAGTGACAAATTAGTTTTTGTTTTATGTGAAGTCAAATGAAACCATGTAGCAGCATCTGTAAGTGATGAAGATTCAATTTTGTGATCTAAGTTTGCTTTTTGTATTATATCAAAGGGATAAGTTGTTTTGTGGCCAATCCAACTCTTCCCATGTTTATTGTAATTCTTCATATTTTTTGGTTATGTTAATGAATTTTAACTACTTAGAATTTAATGGTTTTGCTAGGTTTATGTGTACATTAAGTTTTAGAGTTGGGCGTGATGCATTAGAAAACCCAATGTTCAATGGTTAAGTAATCTAAATCTCTTCATCTTTGTTTAATTATTCCTTATTTAATGAAGTTTGGGGTATGAAAAATTGTCTACAAAGGAAACCCTACTCTTTTCTACAATTATTCATCTATGCAATTATCAATATAAATGGTCATTTTGCAATGTTTTCTTAGACTACAACCTACTCCCATCCAAATTACACCACAAGTATCAAATAATTTGGACAATGGGTAATGTTTCTTCTATGATGTTGTCCAAGTTGTTGTTTGTCCCATCATAACCTAGTATTCCTACTTAAACCACTAGGAGATTAAAGCACTTCAATGATAGGCCATGAAAGTGTATGGCTTAATCCCTAATCCCATATTGGGTTCCATCTTTAAATTAAATCAACTCCCTTCCCATACCTTTCTAAACAATCAACTTTTGACATCTTGAAGCACTACTTTCATAATATTTGTAACTTATTAAAACCCCACTCATGCCACATGTGGATAATTAGAACTAATTAGTGCATGCATGGTTAATGATTAGTTATGAATAACTAATGGAACTAATTAATGGTAGGTTTTCTAGTTACCAGTTATAGAAGATCACTCCATTAAATTTAATAAATGTTGCATAGAAATAATGGTAGATAAGTATTTTGTAAATAATTAACAAGTTTACTTTCAATTATCAGCATTTATTAAAGCACAAAATGCAACCAGTCTATCTAGAAGTAGGAATTTACTTTTGTAGACAAATATTTTGTTTATGCTTTGTAGTTATAATTGTGTAGTTTTGGTTATATTTTGATAGCATAATACGCAACATGGCTGAGAGAAAAAAGGAATTCAATTTTGATTATTTCAGTAAAGTGGTTGGTTTACTATCTGAAGGACTTGATCCTAACCATATGTGTCGCAACCCTAGCCTTGGGCTCGCGACCAAAGCAAAGGCTTACAAGGTTGCGGGCCAAGAGGGAAGCTTGGGAGTCATGTCGCATGCTTTCGGGACTGCAAGAAAGTGTGAGGGAATAGACCCTCACACTCCCAAGGGAACTCCCACTTTGGGAGTTGGAGTCCCAATGGACTCCCAAATGTTTAAAGAGCGATTTCAAAAGTCAAAACCCAATTGATTGAAAAGTTCTTTATATCATTGAAAAGCTATTGAAACTTAGATGTCCAAAATGGGCTCGCATCACCCCTTTGGACATATATAACACAAGTTATGGCCAAAAGAAAGGTCGAGAGTTAAATTGGCAGTTTGACTCCCGACCACTAAAAATTAGGAATCAACCCGATTTACTTGCATGCAGGTGGCATGTAACATAACATTGAAAAGCTCTCGACAAGGGATACAACTTTGCTTCAAACCTCATCTTAATCCAAAGTCTGCACGCAAAGTTATGGGCCCCCAAAGTTGCGGGAATCCCAACTTTAGCAATTTCAAGACTCCCACTTGGGAATCCCGAGACAAAATGCCATTTGGATGTGAACCTCGTGGAGAGGCACATAATATAATATAAGGGGGAAGGTGGTGGCTTCCCTTAAGTCCAAGTCGTGGTGAGTCTTGTGAGTCCGAGTTGCCCGTGGCTCTTCCTACCACCAAAAGTGCTCCAACTATGCATTAACCACCTTGTGTTGGTTTTGTGCAGGTCCGTGTGAGTAGTTGAAGCTTATCAATTCTTCCTAGTCCCATCTTGGAGCTCTAGCATGCCCCTCTACCCCTCCAAAGTGCTGCGAGCCAAGGAGCGTGCCTCAACTCTTTACTCTTCTACTATTTTCAATTTGGACTCACATTTGAATCTCTCAAGGAGTTGGGAGCGCATCAATATGGATCCTAAGTATGCTAATGTGGAGGAATGTGAAAAGGTCTCAGGAATCAAACTTTCTAATAGTCATGGCTTTAAGTACAAAAATCAATTCATAGACTTGAAAGTGTTTTGTCATGTTGAAGAATTGTGGCCCAAAGTATATCAAAACAATGAAATTAACTTGTCATTTGTAAATGGAATCTTGGCTGAACAAAAGGGGTTAAAAGTTTGTTCGACAGCTCTTGCAACTAAGGTGCAATATCAAGGTTCACAAGCACATAAAACAAATTAATCTTCTATGTGTAGAAAAAAGACTTGGCTATACATGGAAAGGAAGGCAAAATCAAAATATACATACAAATGGGAAAGGAATTGTTGGAAACTCCAATATTGTGGGGGACCCTATTTCTAAAGGAAGGAAGATTGTAAAAGCTAAAAGAAACAAACATCAACTACAATCTGATGGCTCAAATGAAAACCTAATGGTGGAGGAGGTTTAGATCAATTAAACATTAGATGATATAACATCATTGCATCACACAAGCGATGAATCTAATTAAACTATAAACCCTACAAATGTTGAAGACACAAATGCAGGTATGGAAAGCATAAATCAACTTAACTGGAAGGTTCAAGTGAACAAATTTACAAATGAGTTTGGCTCATGTGGGAGTATTATGTAATTGTTTGTAGCAAGGGAGCTTGAGTTACAAAAAAAAATCTTAGAATGTGAATCAAAACTAAATAGCTCCAAAAACATCTTGGTTGAAAAAGACATTATATTCTCCAGTCTTGAACATGAGCTTACGCATTTAAACTAAGCAATTCTGGAATTAAAAAAATGTCTATAAATTACACAAACAAAGATAGGCATGTGAAGATGAAGATGATAAATATCAACTACTACACATTATTAATGTAGGAGCAACGATTATGATTTAATTAGGTCAACTCACATTTGGAAATGGTTGAGAAATAAAGGAATTGAGTGTCGCAACCTTAGCCTTGGGTTCGTGACCAAGGCATGGGCTTACGAAGGTGTGGGCCAAATGTGAAGCATGGGACTCACACACGGGAGTGCAAGAAAGTGTGAGAGAATGAACCCTCACACTCCCAAATGAACTCCCACTATGGGAGTTGGAGTCCCAATGGACTCCTGAATCTTCAAAGAGCGATTGTAGGGGTCAAAACCCATTGGATTGTTGAGTTTTTTATATCATCAAAAAGATATTGGAACTTAGACGTCTAAAATGAGCTCGCATGACCCATTTGGACACTTCAAACACAAGTTATGACCAAAAGAACGGCCGGGAATCAAATTGTCAATTTGACTCCCAACCACTAAAAGTCAAGAATCGCCCCAATTTCTTTATGTTTAGGTGGCATGCAACAAACCCTTGGAAAACTCTCAACAAAGGCTATAACTTTTCTTTAAACCTCATCTCAATAGGAGGTTTGCACGCAAAATTATGGGCCCCCAAAGTTGCAAGAGTCCCAATTGTGGGAATTTCGAGACTCCCACTTGGGTGTCCTAGTACAAAATGACATTTGGGTGTTGGTCCTATGGCCAGGCACATAGTATATATTATAAAGGGGAAGGTGGTGGCTTCCCCCAAATCCGAGCCATGGTGAGTATTGTAAGTCTGTGTTTGCCCATGGCTCGTCCGTGCACCAAAAGTGCTCCAACTACACATTAACCAACTTGTTGTTTGGTTTGTGCAGGTCTGTGTGAGTAATTGAGTTGCTTGTCAATCTTCCTAGTCCCATCCCAGAGCTCCAACACGCCCCTCTGCCCCCGAAATGTTATGAGCTACGAAGCACACCCCAACTCCTTCTCCTTCCACTGTCTTCACTTTTAGACTTGCAGTGAGTCCATCAAGGAGCTTGGGGGTGCGTCATTTGGTGAAAACATGACAACAAGATTACTTAAGATTACTTGAAACACATTACAAGGCATTCCCTATAAACAACTTAAAATTTGACAAGATACAAAAGCAATTTATAGTAATGTAGGAAACATCAAAAAAGATCAATTCACTACTTCCAATAGTGAAACCATAAGAAGGGAAGAACTAATTTCAATGGCTAGATGTGTGGGTACTATCATTGGAGATTTTGGTGTAAATGCAATTTTGAATTTAGTTTGAAAACTTCAATCAGATGGTGTTGATACAATTTATGTACATATAGTTTGGATTTCAAGTTGACACCAACCAAGTTGTCTAGTCCTTGTCCTTCTACACAAAAAAATTAACAGTTAAATTAAAACATACAATCCTTCACATTTTGTAGAATGTAGTCATTCAAGGTGCAATATCAATAATAAACATACCTCATGTAAAATTTGTTAATCAATCTTTTCAAATATGAGTTAATTGTGAATTAAGCATCCAACACCCCCACAATAATTTCCCAAAGTGAGTTCATGTCAACAATATTACATCTTGGGTAACATGGATTTGGGCAACATGAATCATGGATGGCTTAAATCCCAAATGTTAAAAAAACCTTTTTTAAAACATTGCAAACATATATTTCTAGACCAAACAACCACATTGAAGGATCAAATACTAAAGCACACATTTCTTGCCTTTAACTATTCATCACCTTTTTTTGAAAAGCCACAAAAGATCCTTTGCCCATTCAAATGACACAAGAATAATAATTAATTGTTTAGTGAACTTATCATATTCTTCCATGTAAATGGCCATATAAATCACACAAGATGATTATATTTCAAAGTAGACCAAATTGACTTGGCCCTCCTTATAAGCCTACTTTATATGGCAACAAACAATATAGTCAACAAGAAAAGAAATGGGAAACAAATAAAAGGATAAATCAACAAGTGCTCATCATTTGAAAAATCGACAACCCAAATCCATGTGGCAAGTATAATTATTTGTTTTCTCCATAAACATAGTAGATTATATAGTTTATAGGCAAAAGACATGTTAGGAAGGACAAAAACAAAAAACCCATCACCAAGACAAAAAAATTTGAAAGACGTTATTGATGACACAAACAACTAGCAAGTATACAAGGTTTATATGATCTCTCCCCAAGCCCAAAGGCATGATAGGCAAGCTCAAGTTGCCAATGATTTCACATCATATGCCTTTGGCTTTCTCCAACAACAATTGATTTCTTGTTTGACCTACAAACAATGGACCACCAAAACCCTCCCTACCAATTGGATATTGTGAAAATAATGGGCATTTCTATAATAACATTAAAACAAAGTAACAAAATCCTCCAGCTTAATGAGCTAATTGACTATGTGCACATTTTTCTACCTAAAAGCCCACCAAACATATCAATATATGTAGTTTATTATTGATCATGAATGAGCTATCCACACTTTAAAACTCTATGTTTAACAACCCAAAAAGACTAATGGGAAAGAGTGAAACAGTTGTGTGAAAGGCCATAAAAGATTTCTTATTGAAGTGAAATAGAACTAGCACATCTGAAAACAATTACAATTCGTAAGCAAGATGTCTGATTAGGTAACTATCATAGTCTGGTTAATGTTTGGGGTTACCCCACACCAATAGCAACTTAGATTATATGGCCTTTTTCAAACTCACATTTGCCAAAATAGTAAAACAACATCAAGGTATTAATCACATGATAAATTATGCATCTTGAGTGGGTCAACCAAGTCCAAACAGCTCATAACCAAACTTATGGCTACCACATTTGTCACATATTGCAATTAAAACATTTCACTAGGGTTAGGAAAATGTTGTACCCGCTTGGAGCGTAGATTTTCAAGTCCAAATGCTGGTGCAACAACACTCTTTTGTTGAAAACCTCGTCTAGTCATTGTCTTGCCCTTCTTGGCTGCAGAATAGCCACAAAGTCACTTGGAGACTACTCCTCTTTCGACTAATGGTCTACTTTTTTTTCATTTGGATGAATAGGTAAATCTTCCTCTGTCGATCCAGAATCTGTTGTAGGGGCACTAAAAAGCATCTAGTGAAAATTGCTTTTCTTTGGCATTTGGTCTTTCTCCAGGAATGCCAATTATGAGCCTGCCAGGTTTGGGCACACAGGTGATGGTTCACCTTGGCCCATCAGCACCACTCACAACGAGCCAAAATTATGTCCCGAGTTGCCCTGTATAAGAGCTTATTCAGCTGCACCCTTGATTTGGACATTGTCTTAGTAATTACCACATCCAACATGAGTGGTGAATAAATACTTTTCTCTCTTGCCTCCCTCCCATGGCCTCTAAAACATGAAAAATGGACCACACAAGGTGAGAGGCTATTTGAAACTTAGGCGAATCATTCTGGTTGGCCAATCAGTAACAATCATTT